>JGI24159J19872_10002883_pt1 | contig 20937 bp, 10 predicted proteins | sample Ectturendosymbi4_FD_19872 | JGI IMG/M metagenome (IMG submission 19872) | reverse complement strand
GTTTTACCACTTCTATAAATTCATGTTTACTGCTCAAAGATTCGGTCACCTAATAACTTTCCTAACGACCAATCGTTTTTAAGCAGCAAAAGAAAAACTTCACAAATAGCTATTGCTCACAAGTGCTTCGCGTCCTTCCATTACAGCAAGTACTTACCAGAGGCAACGCCGTAACGAGGTGTGCTGGGCGTGAACACAATCGCGGGCGGCTGAGGAAGGCTGACTGCACTTGAGGTGATGTGCTGAGAAGCGAAGTTACCTTCGACGGCGTTTTGGAGTTGAAATGAGTTGACATTGCAGGGGGACAGCGAATTCGATCCCATCGAACTGCATCCGGGACTTCCACAACTCTCTGTTAACACAAGCGATGCAAAGTAAATCTTTTGAGTGTATAAGGGATTAAACTCTTTTTCTATAGAACTGTTTCACCACAAAAAAATTGCAAGTGCAACCTGCAAACTTTTCAAGCGTAGCATTAGAAGGAATATATTTCACAACGTTGTATTCACACTCATAACAGACGTATCCTGTCTAAATATTTCCAACACGTTTGTTTCTATTTTGTTTATTTTGTCCGCAAATTATCTTCCTCGAAATTAGCACGAAGCATTAAAAAACTTTGCAGCAAAGGTGCATCTCGCTTCCTCCATGCCAAACATCGTAAACAGCGTCACAGAGCGCTGTCATAAACAAACGTGAAAGGTAAAAGCAATGCGCGAATCATATTTGTCACGTTCGCCTTTTACAGTACCATGGACCAAAGTTACTTTCAAGCGAGCTTCGAGAATGAGTCATAAAGTGAAAAGCGCACCCCAGCCTTTCGCAACTTCCTTCTACTTCGGGGTCCTCGCTCAAGCAAGAAATCGTGTAAGCAGGCAAAGAAAATCAAGTGCCAAATATTCTGCCTAATCCCCAGCGAAGGCAGAACGAACCGCAGGGTTTGCCTGATACACGACGACATTACCGGAGCACCCGAACACTGTTAGCGTGACGCGTTGCTCTGTTTAAGGGACAACATCACATTTTGTAGTCGCAACCTACCACTCAGCGGCACGTTATTGACCCTGACGTATCACGTTTATGGTGCCCACCTGCGCTAAGAATAAATTGAAGTTTGGCAAAGTGAAAATTTTTAAATTAGTATTGCGAAATGCGTAGCAAACTAACATCATCTTGACACGAAGCGGAAACCTCTTTTTGAATTTATAACCGTTTTTTCAGAAAAAGTTTTAGTTAAAATATATGAAAAATATTTTTTCAATCGTTTTGAAAAAATTTGGTTCATCCCAATAGTTAGTCATTAAATGCGGTAACTTTCAACCAACACGAAAAAATATTGTAGATAAAAAAATTAGCATCTCTGCAAAACAGCAGCCTGGTGTGGCAAACTGCGATAAGAAGTGAAGCTTTTCAAGGAACGATTAGGGCCAACTAATACCTGCTTCTCAGGTGTCTGCATCTGTTTTCGTGCGACATTACACTTCCAGCCAAGGCAAATTACGACTCAAAACAAAAAAGTTTCAGCAAAGCATCCACTGTTATTTATCTGCAACCGAAAACCGCGTCTTGATTTTTAGCCCAAACTAACCCGAATGAAGAAGGTCGTGGGCAAAACAGTAACTGGCTTCAACTCGCATCATTTGCTGTATCTTTTGAAGCATCGAGCAGGTGGACAGTATTCGGGTGCAACAAGCATTGTTTTTCTCATCAACTCTGATACCTTGGTGTTCAAGTTTTTGTAACTACGGGATTATCAGTTTATTCCGCCGCGTAAATATTGCATGATTCACCACAGATGATGCTGACTTTTTTCATTAGCAGGGCAACAAAATTCGAAGATTTGGTTTACTGTAAGTATGGAATGTTTGGAACTCTGCGCAGAAACGGTTTTCGTGAACGACAGGTCAAATACAAAATAGCTGCTGAAATGCAGCATCGTCCCTCAAGTGGTATAGGAAGATTCTTCGAATACCCTACTTCTCTTAGTTCTACACTTTAGATTAGAACTTCGAAAACAGATTTGTATTTCTATGGCAAAAATATATGACCGTAACTTCTAACTCTGGCGTCATCCTATCTCGATTGTGATGATTCTTGCTTTCACTAAAGAGTAACTCCAAATATGTATCGCGGCTTGAGACGGTTAACTCAGCTTATACGAGTACAGTTGCGTAAGTATTTTTGAAGTGATTGCCTATAATACCAATCCATTTCTTCGCAGGAAAACCTTAAAGATGCTACCAAGGCATGAAGAGTTTTGCCTTAGTTGGCTGACACTTCGCTGATCAGTTGTCTGCACTCTACATGACTGTGTTGATGCCGCGAGGAACGGCGAAATGGCGGCACACACGACACGAAGGTCAAAAGCAAAATTGAGTTGCTTGACCGCTGCACATGATGCCTTCCCCCAAAATTGACGTATGTTTAATTATGACATAATTACCGGGAGAATGACAGAATAACTTGACAGCATTTGAATTGGTGATAGAACCAGACTGGCAAAAAAAACAGAGAAGTGGAGTCACGGCCCACTCCAGGTGGGAGCAGGACCTGGAAAAGGGGATGTTTGGATAGGACACAAGGATGGTATAATGCCACCGTCGCTAAGCTGTTTGTGCTTTGTGGGAGATCAAACGTTGATTCCAACTTACGGCGCTAAAATACTCGCATCTGTCACAAAAGCCGCGCTCCTTTTTCCCAATAACTTTAACTGAATAATACCCCGACAAAGCAGCGGTACATCAAGCACTCATCTCTGCATCTTAATAGGAAATAGCAAAAAATATTCCCGTTTCATTGACCAGTGAACAGACTCACATGTTACAGCAGAGACAAAAGTTTCAACACCCGCCGATCGTCATGTGAGTCAGTATATGGCGAACCAGACAACCCACCTGATCGTGGGGTTTGCGACGGCGAATAACGATTGGCTGATGATGGAGTTGATGACGATGATGATGATGACGGCGGATCATAATGACGATGAAATGAAGGCTGAGATGAGCCATGCAAAAATGAGGGGACAGGTGGAAGAGGGAGATGACTGGACAAGGGATAGGAAGAGCTTTCATTTCTTTCTGGGGCAACCAAGTGGTGATCAAAGGCAGTGTGGCTTGAAGGGTGAAAGGACTGTCCAGGGAATACAGAAGATTCAGGGTAAGGTAGATCACCTTGGTAGCTGGGGTACGGGTTGTTACATCGACTGTTAGCGGCTGGTTGTGAAGGCTTGACCGGCTGGACTCGGTAATCGGCATGGGTCATTTGCTTATCAGCGCGTTTTTCAGTATCTTTCGCTTGACTAGCTTGCAACTGTTCTTCACTGTGACTTGTTGGATTGCCACAGGCTGATGGGGAGATCGATGTTTGACAATTGGACACGGCCGAGTTTTGGTAACCTGAACCACAAGCAGTCAATTTTCCCTTTGCCGGCTGTAGTGTAGTGAGGTGCACGTCGCTGTTGTGTGCGGAGTTTGGTGAAGGTTCTCTGCTGTTCTGCTTCGTTCCGCGCATTTGTGAGTTAACCAAATCAGATCCATCGTTCGCTCTGGGGCCGAGAAAAGGAGCAGGGCGAACTGTCGCTGCGTCTGCCATTTCTTCTTTGACGCTGACTGCCGCTTTCTCGCCGCCGCTAGCAAGGGACTGACTCGCTGTTTGTTTCAACAAGGAAAAAAAGACGGGGAGTCGGGTAAAAGAAATGAGGTGATAAAGCAGAGAAAACAGACACGTTAGCAGCTGAAACTCATGAATCTACAGTATAACCACATGCCATGGCAGTGCTACCAATAACACTCGAACGTGCGTGGTGATGATTCCATTGACAAGCATTTAGCTCAAGGACATAAACCCAGTGGCGCGTTGAGAATATTATGTTTTTATCATTACGGCAAGGCAACTTTCATATTTCGAAAATATCTCTGCAAAATGATATTGAAAACCAATTCCACATGAAAGATTTTAGAGATATACTGAGTATGTTTTCTAGAAACGTGCTAGAGCGACACTTTTTTCTAATTGATTTTTCATACCCTTAGAGAAGATGCAAAGTAAAGTTTCAAAACGGCTCTATGATTTCACGTTCTTCTTCAAACGCCTGATTAATATTAACATCTCAATTTGTACCATACTTTCCTTTAGTGCATTTACAAATGATGGAAGCAATAACACGTATTACCCAAGCTAATTAACCACAATCCACTAGGTCTTTCGTCTCATGTCAAATCGAGCTTTCTTTGCCCACTCGACGAGCATCATGCAGGCCGACTTCGCTCTTGTTAAATTAGCTAGTTATTCAAAAAATGCATCACATCATGCACAACAAATCGCCATCATTGAATTTACCTGGATATGGTGCTGAGCTCGCCGAGCTTGGATGAAGGCCAGACCCGCCATGAACGGCTGGTGAACCTGATGACGAACGTCCCCCGCAAGCGGAGTAACCGCCATATTCCGAGCTTGAGATGGTCTGTACCTTCAGCAAAAAAACACGGACAAGTCAGAACAACTTCTCCATCAGTTTTCGTATCTCGTTCATTTAAAAACATAAATAGTAGCGCCTAACACTGAACCAGTACACCAGGTACCAGTACTTGGCGTATAGACAAAGGCTGCGGATGTGTAAAAAACTCAGTTCTTGTAAATATTTACCTGGGCCTGGTGCTGTGAATAAGGTCAAACTAAAAGACAAGTTTGCTTGAGGCACATCTTAAAACATCTTATTCAGAGTAGGTTATAAAACCCCAAGTCATTACTCCTGTTTCAACCCTCAATGGGCATTACATCGTCATGATTTTGTTCGTTCGTTTTCAAACCATTTGAGAGGGTGATTGTTTTTAGTTCTAACCCACGATATACACTATACAGCATGGCTTAAATTCTGTCTCATGCTTTAGCAGGAAGCGATCTCTTTTCAACAGCAAAACATTTTATACTGTCCCACTTTGCACTGCCTCCAGGTTCAGGTTGGTTCAGGTTGGTAAGATTACCGCAGTTTGTCGTGTGTAACGACGCTAAATTTAGCAAAACCTATCCAAACGACACACCAAAAATTGTTGTTTATTTGGGCAATCACAGACCTAATTTTAAACAACACGATTTTGAAAGACTGGGTCAGCCTTTTTAGAGCTTTGATTGTCAAAGCGATTTTAAAAAAATTACAAGGTAACGCAGGGTTTTTTTTAAGGAAAATGTTAGGTGCCCGGTATGGACTTGTAGGGACCCGATTTCTCTGATTCTAGGGACCCGATTTTTTCTGATTCTAGGGACCCGATGATAATTTTCTCTGATTCTAGGGACCCGATTTTCAATTCTAGGGACCCGAATCGAGTTCCTAAAACACCTGAAAAAACCCTGAGCTCACGTAAAATTCGTTTAAATACACCGATCTAACCGAAACCTTTTCATTGCAATAAAGCGCAAAAGTCATAGAACATTCTACTTGTTACATGCATAAAATCTTGCAGCAGCTGAACTGCAGAAACTACACTTTTCTCTTGCAACCTGATTTTTTTGAACTTTTGACAAATAAGGCCGTCTGCAGCGGTATGCAACGTTCATCTATGGATTGTTTATGACCCTGATCATTAATTGACACATTCTGAGAGAATCACTTAAGTGGATATCCTAAAGCAAGGATCACGTCGCGCGTGACTGGTTAAAAAAATTGCTGTACCGCGGTGCGGGAACTGGGAGCAAGTAGCAAGGAAAAAAATTGGCAGCGTTTTCGTTTCGTAATGATACGGCTTTGTTGGCCCAGGCAAGCCCAGCGCATCCGTACCCCGCCATTAGCAAACGCGTTCGGCGACTTAAAATGAAGTTTTCGAACGGGGGATCGGCGCTTTATTGTTTAGGGCAGCAATTGCCGAAACCGGACGACTCGGTAATAACAAGGTCTTGCCTTAAAACCGAACAAGCAAAGGTAGGTGCCCTGAAAAGAAGCCTTGCGTACGCGTCGTCGACACAGAAGGTCTCGACAGCAAGGTACGAAGTACTGGTTATGTCGCTGTCTCGTGAACTTGCGCGTATTTGCTGTAAGCATCATTGTTGCTTCCAGAAACCCGACAGGAATGGCCTGCACTTGAGACAGTGATCATCTATTTATACCCAATACAAAGCTTAGGTAGTTCTGTATCTTTTCTCAATCAAGATTAAGCCAAAGCCCCTGATCAAAAATAGCAAAAACGCGGTGAAAAACAATTTTTTCAAATGTTCACATTTTTTAACTTATTGAGCATCCAGTTGTATTTGACAAATCTGTATATCCCAATCTCGTACTTTTGTTTCAAGATTAAACTTCACAGCTAGTACTCATTCAAAGCCAAGGAGGTTTTACGAATTGGACTTCTTGGGTCTGGACCAACCGCCTTTATCAAGAAACACAAGTCTTTCATTGCTATAAACGCTCAATTTCAACGAAACTCAGTACAAGTAAAGGCTTGTTGTTTGAAATTAATTTGTTGTAACACGTTTTTAGGCCGGTTAACTAAATTAAATCTGGGCATCTGCGTATGAAACAAAATACACGACAAAAGTATGATTGCTGCATCCCATTTCAACATGACTCCAAACAAAAATGGAAGGCACATCTTGACTCACTCCATGAAACATTTTTGATTCGAAAGCACGAGTTTTGCTCAAAATAGGACTATAATTGCCTTCTACGATACTTCAAAAACAGCAAGAACTTGAATTCGCGCTGGAGCTCATGATTTCATCTCTGCACCTGCGACTAGCAAGCAGTGGGCCTACTGTAAGGAGAGCATTTACAGGTAACTGGAGCCAAGGGTAATCTGGCAAATGACCTCAATCTGCTTTCGTATCAACAGTAGGATTTTTGACAACTCAGCGTTGCAGTTCTCGAAGGGATTCAAGTAGCTTATAGCTACAAAAAGGCGCTTTTCACTAGTGAAACGACAAATACGGCTGCAGCTTTTTTCAGAAATTCTGACTCCATGCTGCCAAGTCTCGCGTTCAGACGCACAAAAGCAACTGTTTCGTTTTATTATTCGTCCAATTTGGGTGATGGCAATTATCGGCAGACCAAAATCGAGATAGTGGTTCTTGCTGGGGTTGTGGTTGCCAACGCTCTTGTACTCGAAATATTTTGGTTTAAAAATGTTTTATTATCATTACAACCTCAAGGTAATGATGAGCTGAATACCTTAGCTTTGGGGTAATGACAAAGTTCATGCTAAAGTTTTCTACATTTCAAGTTTCATCAAACGACGTCTTCATTGAGGACCTTGAGGCTCCTTAAGTTAACTTAGTTTTGTTGAACGTGGTTACATGTCGCTGGCATAAGACGACGTTTTCTACAACCCCTAGCTTGTTAGACAAAACCTGCAGTAATTTTTATAAAATCGTCAGTTACATAAGAATAATAATCATCCAGGTCCAAAACCTGAACCAGACGTAAGGGCCAATGCAGGCAGTCTTCCAACTTTTTCTATCATAGGGAAGTTGCAGGATACGTGCAGTTAAATAAACCAGACATTACCTCTCGCAGAAATGCTTTCACACAATTACCTGGAAAGGCCGATGTTGATTAGAAATACGATGGCACAATTCTTAACTCAATTGCCGTTTTTGATCCTTTGTGCAAAGTGAAGTAAAACCGCAGGCTCAGCTTCGCAAAATTCATGTTGATTTAATTTACACATGAAGCATTACACGTTGACTTAAACAAGTTGATTAAACAAAACAGCTCCATTTGATAAAAGAAAATTCATAAACTGGTTTGGAAAAAATGCTGTTCACTTTCTTTGTAATCATGTTAACAGTTAAAATTTGGTGGCATACTCATTTCATATTAATATTTTTCTTTGGTTGTGTTTGACTACAAGACATTTATTGCTGCTAGAAGAAACTGTGAAGCAGGTTGAAGGAAAGTCAAAGAAAACAACTATAAAGACTTTTATTCTGACAATGCATCAAATCGAATTCAGTTGCTGAAACAAAGAGTTCTTTTGTGTTCTTCGGGTTAAGCCGAGACGTGAATAGCTGGATATACTCAGTGCTTCGACCATTACTGCTTGACCGCACAAGACCGACCTCGAAAAGATAAGCCCAGCGGTTGGAAAATTAGCCATGATTGTGTCAGATGTTGCAGCTCCGCATTCGAAGTAAACAACGCACCCCAAAAGCAAAGGGCTAATGAAATTTTGTGTGACTGAAAAAGCTTCACTCGAAAAGGAGCAGTAGATTCGGTTCTTAGAAAAACAAGGTGGAAGAAGAATGATTTAGTTCCGAGCCTGGTAATGCTGTCAAAACATTGAACCAATCAAATTTTGTTTAAGTGTATCTTATAAGGATGTATGTTTGCATTACTGCCTGACCTCACACTCATTTTTGCAAAATATCTCAAGCATTTCATGTTCGTTTATAATAGTTAGTTCTAATTTCTAACGTAAATACAGTATTTTTCTCTCCAGAAAACGCACAACCACTTCAAGTTCGAAATGCCTCTTAGTTTAAAATTTGTTAGAAAATGTTTTGCCTGGCAAAACATTCATTGCAATCAGTATTTGGACTTATCATTCATCTATCTTGTCGCTGCGCTTCTTACGCGGGGCCGTAGGCCTATATATGCTTTTGAAGGCAGCAAAACAACCTTCTGTCAAGATAGCCTCTTTATTATATATTTGACTTTGTTTTGTTTCGATCACAAACATTTCCTACCTTGCTGCTGGTGTGCCGATCTTTGCTATCGCTTTCCATGTAGGCACCTCTCATTGCCTGGGCTTGATTCTGATGTATGGTGGGTGAGCTATGGCTGCTTTGATGAGTTGAGGAAGAGTCAGGGGTAACAAAGCGATCATGAGTCTGATAGCTGTTGATGTTTCGCGTTCCGACATCCCCATTTGAGAAGTTGACGGGATATCCGTGCTCTAACGAATAACGGAAACGAAAGTACTGTAAGTAATGGCGCTGCAAACGAAAATTTTACGAACAAGAGCTAAAGGTAATGTAAACCGTGCTCTTTGCATCAAACGCAGTTTGATACTCAATAAATGGAAAAATGAACAACTGGCTTTACATTTTCGCAGCACAAACAACTACATCCCCAAAATCAAAAATTTCACTTAAAACCATTTTGTGTGTATTTCCTTGGCGCGTTGAGCAATATCTGAAATCACTGTCAAGATAATTTCAAACTGCTACGTATTTCGGAAATAAGGACGTTATAAAACAATGGTATGTCATTTCCAAGCACGTTTAAAGTTCTGTATGTGTCTAAATATAATTATTAAATGCTACAGATTTTTGAACGCACATCTCAACGTTTTGTCCATATACCTCAACAAAGCTCAAGAAAATGTTTTCTTAAATCCTTATTGCACAAATAGTGTATATCATTGCGTCGCAGTTTAGGCAGCATTTGAATTAAAACTGTTTCTACATTGCCAAGGGCAGTAAGGTATTGTTTCAACTTTGAAACAGTCACTTACTGAGGTATTTCGCAAGTTAAATACTTTCAGAGAGAAAGTTAGGTAAGGACTAAAGTATAAAAGATTTACGATGTTTGATCAAAATAGTTAACTTAAGCATTACAACATTTAATACCAGATGGCATTATCAGCAATGGTACATTTTACAATGATTTTCCCGGACAGTCTCAGAGTGAGAGAGAGAAAGCTCCTTTCCAGCCTGAGGTTTGTTTGCCGTGTTGTTTTTGCAACGGTATGTAGCAAATATTTTCTTATTAAACTATTCCAATTCGGAAAATAGCTCTGCAAAACACGGTAACTGCAGCGCCCACTTTTCCCACCTTTTGACATCACATTGGCTGCAGCTGAGTTTTTGCCAAATGCCATCCAGTGATCTACTGAGAAACTTTCGCCAACGTTTCTCAGGTCGTGCATTTTGGAGTTTATTATCGTTTCATATCACTCAGCTTTTAAACAGAAACAATACTGACGGCCATTGCGCAATAAGGAAGCCAACTGTCAGTGTAAATCAAAACAAATGAAACCACAATGGCAGAATAGCTGATTAAAGGTAAATACAAGTGCCACTGTGTCACAGGATTGGTGGAGGACCATGGTGGTCATCTTATCAACCAATCTCGTTTATCAGTTTATGTGTAGTGTTAAGAAAACAGTAGTTGGTGAGATTTTTCATGTGTAGTGTTAAGAAAACAATAGTTGGAGTGAGATTGCAAATACAGTGTACCAACAGTTGAACCAAATTTCATTGTTGGCGCAAAAATTCTTAAGCACAAGGCGTGTGCTGTAATTTAAATCCTTTTCTGATACCTCAAGCAACATTTAATCGATCCATCAACTAGCAACGCTGTCTTTTCCGCGGTCTTGCTCTCGATACAAGGGCTTCATTAATGAAAACGCGACAGTTTTGTTAGTGACACCACGTAAGAAAAGCACATGCGTCAATTTGAAAAACCGTCAAGTTTCGCATTTAAAAGTTTTTTTGCAAACACTTTAAATATGACGTCGCACGATTTCGAACTAATGTTTGTTGTGCTGACGCGCGGTGATGAACAGCGACGTCATAACGCAAGACGCGCAAAACAATGACGGAGGGCAACGCAGGCGCAGATCACCGTCGAAAATAACTAACTGCTTTCTTCTCGAGACTTGACCCAACAGCAGTCTGGCATACCTCTGGCAAAAAAGGGAAGGCGAAACAGAGCAGAGATTATTATTTTTCACCCGCGATGCTATTTTAAATCAAATTTTCTTGTCGTGTACGACCATGATTTGTCCACTGCTTGAGCGACGGCCGCTGTTTTGATGGCGAGGTGATCCACTTAATTGAGTCTACCTAACCGAGTTCTTGTGTTGCGGTCGGCAGTCCGGCACAATGATGGAATGGCAAAGCAGTACAGGTAGATCACTCGGACGCCGCGCCAGTCAATTTGAAGCGATTAGTTCGAAAGTGTTTCAAACGAGAACGAGCACTGTTCTTTTCGGGCCCGGGATCGCCGTGATGCAACACCCCCGTTCAAAACCTGCCTACGCAAATTCTGCGCCGATGAAAACCGCTTGACGTTGATCGAATAGCGTTGCAAATATAAAGTGTGAGCTGAAACGTGGCGAAAAAATCTGGTAGTACAGGTCGTTGTTTGACCGTTTGCCGAACTTAAGACCTTCGTCGTCTTAAGGAAAACCTTTTGCTTTGTTTACAGTCAGTAAAGTTTTGTCTTGACCAACAATGCTAAACATCATTCTTGTATTTCCAACACTGCACAAATAAATTTTTTTTATACGAAACTTTCTACGGGGATTGATAGCTGTTCATTTAATGTACCAATGAAAAGCTCAATCTTTTCCAAAAAAGTAAACCACTCGCTAAGCAAAACCGCAAATTATCAAACTTTTGACTGAAAACGTAAAATTTTCAAATGGAGTAGTCTATTTGACCTTAGATTTTCAGTGACAAACTTTAGAGAAAAATTAGTGATTTTGGGTGGATGCGTGCTGTCATCCGGAACGGAAAAAAGGTTTCAGAGACGCGTTGGCTAACGCGAATTTACGACGAAATTCAGTCTGGCACCGGCCTAACACAACTGTTTTTGGTAACTTACGGGTTACTTTTGTTGTATCGTAGAGATTATTTGCTTTTCTAGGCTGACAACGTTTACCGGCTAGCATTCGAAAATATTAGCTGGTTGCATTTTTTCTTTGAAGTTATTTTGTTTAGACAGGCACAGCTCAGCAGTGTTTAGGTTGCAGCAGAAAAGGCCGGTTCATTAAAAGCCCTGTGACGAGCAGTTTGCTATTCCTAAACATCTCACACGGTTAATTAAGAAGGCAAACATATTTACCGTACGGGTCGTTTTCGTGATCTTTAAAATCGATATAAGCGCTCAATGCGAAAGCCCAGGTCGGTCGGTTGATACGTTTTGGGGGGAAAATCCTGAAGACTAATGTCTCAGGTGCGCGGATTACGAAAATTAACCGACAGAAGACAATAAATCATCGGACCCACGTGCTTATAAAATAACCAGGCATCAACGTCACTGCCCAGGGATCGAGATTAGATGTCCCCACAACTTACCCGCCCTGACACCCACTCACTACACTAACTTTTCAATTTCTTTTCTGGGAGAAAATACGCCAGGTGATATGGCTGGTGAAGGAAACATTTCATCTGTCGATTTTAGCACCGGATTGTCTAAGGCTCATCAACGCGTTGCTTTTGTGCTTGAAGCGCGTTCCCATCGCTACCCTGTGTATAGTCGACACAGTCAGGCCTGTGATTCAACAATTCTGTCCAATTACGCGTCGCGGAAAGATCTCGGCCAGCACTGAAATGCACGTCACCTGATACCCTAACAACCAAAGACCTATCCGGAATGCCGGGGCGCATGCTCGGACCGACCTTTCATCCGCAGGCAATTTTCGGTGCCGTCCGCCAGCAATTGGGGCCGTTTACCCCATCCGTGCTCTTTGTTGCCTCGATGCGAACGTAAAGAATAAACCAGTCGCTTGTAGCGCAAAACGCCAGAACCCGCGTGAACCGAATTTTCTCTCCCGAAATTGCTTCGGAAATTCGCTCCTGTGCGACTTTCACGCGCTGCGATAAAATTTTCAAGAGAGCATCCGGCCTCATCTTGACGTCTGTTTCTCACGCGCCGCTTTTGCTTTAAACTTGAAGGAAAATCCATAGGACATCGTGCGTCACTTAAGAATTCGATCTGCCGAGTGTGAGGAAAAGTACTAGAAAATGGCAGTTAAGATAATGCGAAGCTAAATTGAGTTTTTGGTCTGATGACATCAAATGCGTGACAACACGAGGTCATTTTGTTGATTCCCTGCATCACAGCCGTCCTACTATTGGTACATCAAATGTTTTAAATTGAAAGTGAACTATTCAGACCAGGTACCGCACCAAATAGGGTGGCAAATGGGAGCGAATCGAGCAACTGCTTGCCATAAGATGGATGTACCCTGGTAAAGAACAAAATGTTTCCAATCATAGAAGGTTTTCAATATAATCTTTGAGACTGTCAACCAATCTAAGAAGCCAGTTCCTCACACACATGATTTTCGGCAGGTCGAAACTCTGAAGCCTCAAAACAGACACATGCAGTAAAGAATTGAAATCAGAATTGTACAGCTTACAGTGTCATCGATTTGTTATTCAAAAAGTTTTTGGTGTCGCGTTATGACAAGAAAATAGCAATATTAACAAAACGTATATTGTCCTTTCAAATTTTCAAAATTTTTGAGAGAGTGTATATTTTTGCCCAAAATACAACTAGTTTTCGTAATGTCAAAAGAAAACAAAATTTTGTAAGCATTGGACGGAGGATTACAAAATAATTTTTCGTTATGTTAATGAAAGCACACACCGAACCTGCAAAGAACAGGGCATCTTTTTCAAAACGTAAACACAAAGATCGCTCGACGTATAAATAGCCCGTGAATGTTTTCAAATCAACTAAGGTAATAATAACAAATGTCCTTATCCCTTAGAATACTGTTTAGGATTGTCAACGTAGTGTTTGCTTGTATTTTTGTTTTGTTATGTTTTGGTTTCCAAAATATGAAACGGTGCCATATCACTGCTAATATGTATTTCTGTTATGTACGTTCGATATCTGTTGCAAATCCTTTTTTCAACAATTGAACACGTTGGCTTCAATGACTGACAGTGTTCATGTTGTTGTATTTACGTTGCAGATGTATAGCGCACTAAACTGGATCAGTCTTTCAATTTTGTTCATATTTTGTGATATTTATTACACGTTCGTTTAGTCCTGATTCAAGCCTTGCCGAGCTGGCATCTTTTCATTCAATCCAAAATGTAGGAAGCACCTTTGCATTGATGTGCAAAACATTGGTTTAACATTTCAAGGAATCTTGTTAAACAGAGTTAAATTTTTTTCTTGTTATTTTTATTTTTTACAACTCTCTATTTTCATATTTGTTTGACATCTGCATTAGTTGCATTCTTGTACCCAAAAAATAAAGCTTCATCTATCAACGCATACTTTTTACTCAGAAAGTTAACAGAACGTCATTCGAAGTTTTATGACTGCCACTTTGCAAGCACAATTACTACGTGAATTTGTGGCATACCGACAAACCGGTATGTCACGCTGTCTCTAATGGTGTTTGTTTTCTGATGTAGTTTTTATAAAAAGCATGATTTATTTCCCCATATTTATAAATCAATGCAGGAAATCAATAACAACTTGCTGTTTTCCAAGCAATAGAAAATTTGCAACCTTGGTCTACTCAAACGATTGCCTTAAACTGAATTTTTAATTCTACCACCAAGCGGAAATTTTGAAATTAGAAACGGATAAATAGTATGAATCTGGCATGAACTTTTCTCAAAACTATTCACAGAATTCCGATTTTTTTTCTATTATAAAGTATTTTTGCTCTGCAAGAATATTGCATAATTCAAAACAAAAAAATGATGTTTCGTAATTCTGGCAGAACCGGAATATATCATTTTAACGGCGCTCAAAGTTTTGAAACTGTTGGACACAGCTGTGGTTGGTTCCTAAGTAAAATTACCTTAATACAAACGTGCTTTGTGACAAATTGTGTCGATGCTGATCAATGAAAAAATGCTCAAACGCTTTATTGAGACACAAGCGTCATGCAGTTTGCTTCTTGGAACCTCAACGATTGGATATTCTTATCGCAAAGGCTTTACAACGCCAGCAAACCCAACTGATCTGCGAACTGTCCTTATACGGCCCCTAACAGACAAGGCTTGTTTTATCCAAATGCACGTCACTACAGTCACAACGGCAGGCATTTGTGCGATGGTAGCAGGTTCTACCGTGTAGTAGAGTCACCTTGCTCACAAGGTAATGAGACTCCTGTAACCAATTTAGCAGCTTGAACAAACGTATTAATTGGTCTGAGCTTCCAAACGCTGAGCTAGATGAGTCATGCATTAGCAGATATTTGAAATAATTTCATTCAATTTTGGCAGCCGACGCAGCGGTTTTTCAAAAAGCAGCCGCAGAAAACTGCAAAATGTCGCTTAAATTACGCACAACGTGATGGGGAGCATCAACTTCTCTTGGCAGGTAGGGTGACTAAGATGACGGATGAATGGCGTTTGGCCTCTGTTTCAGCGGCACACATCAAATGCTTGAGCTTTGATATGACTGCTGTCACTGTCGACCTACGCTGTGACTGGTCAAGCAGCGATGCCTTCACAAACGGGGATTTTCGCACATTTTGGGATGTAGTTCAGCAAGGAAAAGGTGCAACCCCAGACTAGAGGACAAGATTTGTATATGTGAGCCTTGCTATAGAAATCGAGCACGATGTTAAATAACGCAGCTCTTAAAGCTTGGGATAAGCACAGGAGTCTTGCAAAGGAGTAACCTTGACATGATGTTTGTTACGAGACAACACAGATTTACGACAACATTTCAAACGACTTTTTTATAACCATTTCCAGAGTGTTGTTCCGGTCTCGAAAACATTTAACATTCAAAACTTTCGTGTATGATCTCTTGCTGTGCGAAAAAAACTAAAAGAAAAAAAGGAATCTCCTGTATATTCTGCATCCATCACTGCTTGGTGTCCATTCCTTTCTAAGTGTTTTGGCAAATAAACAGTAGCAAACAGTACACAAAAGATCGCGGCCATCACTGAAATGCACGTCATCTGATACCCTAACAGCCAAACAATATATAAAGACCGCAGCAAACTGTACCGTTGGAATGCGTGTACATCTGCATTGCGTGCATCGCTCCAGGCGAGTTGATGTGCGGGTGCTTTGGGTATGGGTACATTGATTCGTTGTTTCCTGCTGCGTGAATAGCTGGCGGTGGTGGAAGGGTATTCGGAGCATGCAGGCCCAAGATGCCATTGATTGTGTATGAGTTGCGCACGTCTGGATCAACCATGACTTGAGCATGGACACTGGCAGAGTTCATTCCTGCAAAAAGCAGACTTCCTTCAGACACACGTTGATCATGTTCTATTTTATGTCTTAGAACCGTTAATCGCGTCAGGTGTTACTTGCATCAAATACCCAAACACTGAAACGTCGCTTATCATAAACAGGCATGATGTAGTCACGGTCGTAGCAAACGAAATTTATTGAGAGACACAAAATGGATGCTCAGCAAGATGCTCTTTACCCACTACACAGGTTTCTGCCCAGTGTAACCTTTTACAACAAGCGATTTACTGTATATTGAATTTTAGTCCGAAAATTTACTATTTTCCTCAAGATTTTTCGCTTGTTTCTGTTCTAATCCCGAACCCAAACGACCAAAAAATGGCCACCCGCATACTTTTCCCTAAAAGTAAGAAATCCTGCCAAACATCAATTCGCACATCTCATCATCATTGAATTAACTTGTCTTGGTTTTATCCGAGTTTGCGAAAGTTTTGCACAAGGCACGCTTTCTGAATATTTTAGGAGGTATCCTATCCCAACGTCCAGCCGCGTACTGCTACCGATCGTGTGTGTGGTGATGTATTGTAATCAGNTTTATTTTCTCATTCAACCGGAACATTTTTAGCGCGAGTCGACAGAACCCGTCCATGAGAACAAACTTAGAACGAATTGTGACCAGCAATGCGTGACAGAACAAGAGATTTTGAGAAAATTATACGTTCAGTGCGGAAGATGCTTATAGCTTCATCTTCATTTGCTTCAACAAAACTCGACATTTTTGTTGCGCTACACAAAGGATAACCGACGCAGCTTTTCTATCCCTTGGGCCCCAGCTGCGGTTTTCGCTGTGATGGTGGACTGCTCCGATACTTGCACTTACCAAGGTTGGGCTGAGTCATTCCAACCACATGAGCAAGCTGGTGGTGATTCTTTGCATTTTCTGCCGCTTTGTTCCTGACAATTCTGGAACAATTTATCACGTGATTAGAGACTTACACGAAATCGGTTAGATATAGAATGCTTCCATTATCGCTTAAATTTATGTACAGCAACTGACCGCAAGCGTTTTGCACTAGGCACAACCAATCAATTTCTCCCTTCTGCTGCGTTGGGTCACCTTGAATAATTTCAGTTATGAGAAATGGTGAGCACTATGCATTAACATTTTTTTACAATGGACGACATTCTTTACTCATACATCAAGACCCAGAGATAACTTTTGTCGATAAAGTGATACACGTGATACTTCTAAAGAAACAGGCTTGCAGCAGTATTTCATCCTGTACGGAGAGCTTATCAGAATCAGACAGTAAGAGTACATTTCTTTAAAATCGCGAATTTCCGTGCCCACGTATGATTTTAAACGTTCGCATAGACCCACCTATTCTACCTTCATATTGTCAGAGGACCTGCTGGAAAAGGTGGTCATTACTTCGAGGTCTGCGACCTTTATGTCGATGTGACACAATCTCAGTGGCGAGATTCTACACATTCTCTATAAACGTACGTTACCTGTTGCGACGGCATTGTTACTTTCATGTCATGCTACGTAGATATCTCGAGAAACTGGCGCCTCGACCAGCCAAGCTGCGCTTGCAAAGCAGCTATCTGTGCACGCTTTGTTTTGATCCTGTCATGACTGTTTCGTTTTAACTGGTCGGCACAAACAAAAGAATTTCCTGTTCGCTTGTACCCAAGTTTTTTCTCGAGAGGCAGTTGATTTTTGCCTGAATTATCATCACAAAATCATGTTCTCACATTTGACTGCTTAGCCGTAAGAACTTGCCATGGGTGTTTGAACAGTGTTCACGATTTGTTACGGCTTCTGCCCAGAAAAGTATCTGCCACCGCACCAGAAGACATGCGAGGCCTTTGCTGTGATGCGAAACAACTGGAAGTACGTCATGTTGCCATTAAAACGTTTCTAATTTTTTACATCTGGATGATCAAGCAAACACTATTTTTCCAAATTTACGTAACTTTCAAGGAGAATCAAATTTTTAAACATTTACAAGTCATAGCAACCTTTAGGGCTCACATGACCAAGTTTTTTTTGGGACACATTGCCAACGGGTTATGTCTATGTGTTTGAATATGTGTCCAGAAAACTAATCTAACAACAACGACCTATCCCCGAGAAGCAGACCGTAATAACGTGGCGAAATCCTGGAGCTTATTGGTCTGACCCAAAGTACGGGATTTAGCATCATTTTCGGATGACGCAAGCATTTAGTTAAAACTTTATTTCAAAACTTGGGTGGCCAGACTTGCTGAAAAATCCTTATGTGTACGTTGCACTCTTCTCCAGATTACGAAGAATTCTACCAAATGCCAACCGGTTTTAACTTAAAAGCAGTTGTTTAAAATGTTTTTATTCGGCCATACGATATCAATGAGTTGTTGCTTTGAACGTATGAATTTAAACCTATCGAAATAACACAGTTATTTTCAAAGATTCGGTATCTTTGTGAGTCACATGCAGGAAAGTAGCGTCCATAGATTTGCGAATCCCAACCCAGTTACATCAAACAGTTTATCGGCATTCCGCGGGTGGTTGTGCTGTTTAATGTTTCAAAACTTGAGGATATAACGTACTTTTGTTACAACGAGTCTCATTAGGGAAACATACGTTTTTCGCTGACTGTAAGCTTTGTTAATCAAACTTGTATTGTCAAAACAGACGTGTTATTTTCAGCAAGTAAAACATGGTTTACTTTGCGTGAGATGTTATGATAGTTCCGTGATCCTTGCAATTTCTAACAGTAATTTTTTTCAAGTTTTGGAATGTGCTTTTATTGTGACTTTGTCCACGAAGTGTTTCTGTCATTTCGTACTGGTGATTTAGTGGATCTGCCAGTCTTTTCTGCCTTCAGATTCAGATAGTAGAACTTGTGTGTTCCCAAGGTTATCTAACAGCGCAGAATAAAAAACTGCCTGCACGAAACGTCCTTCATAAAACAACATTTGTGTGAAAACAAGTTTCAACTCTCGCATTCGTCTTAATTAACTCGGTGTTCGGACTCGATCCTTTGTGAGTCGTTCACAGCATGCGTCGAAACGCGAGTGACAGAAAAGATTAAGCAAATCCGACCAGATAACGTTGGTTAAGACGCGGTTTGGAAGAGGAACGAATGCCAATTCTCTCACAAAACAAGCTTACCGTACAGATTTAACTGATTGCTTACGCAAATACAACTCGTCTGCACATGGCTGATTGCAGTAATACTCGACCAAGCAAAATAACATGATGTGTGCATGGATGCGATGCATCTGATACCACAACTTCTGCAAGGTAAGAAGCAGCAACGCGTTCAAAATCGACGCAAGATAAAAAATACTATTTCCTCACCTGTTGATTGAACTAACGCTTGGAACGTTGTCTTGATCGCAGATCGCTTCGCTCAACAGTCTATCCCTTATCTCCCAGGCAAACATGGTTGGGTTTTGGCGTTTATAGTCACAAATCTTTTCTACGACTTTAGGTGTGGCAACTTTGGGCTTGCTGCCTCCGATAACACCAGGCCTTATGCTCCCTGTCTCGTAATACCTGTAAACAAAGTAAAATACAAGCTGTGTCAAGAGTGTTTACAAAACAAGCCTAGAGCGTTGATTCAGCTTATGAAAAAGGTATTCACCCAAGAGTAGACGTTTCAACAAATTCATTTTACTTTATGTCATCTGCTAGAAAAAAATTTGTCCAGCTACGTCTGTTAAGCTGAAAACCAAAGCTGGAGTGGCAATTTCTCATCAAAACTACAGCATTTCATATCCCACCAAAGCAATCGATATAATTGACACAAGAAATGGACGGCATGGAAAAGCGAATACATACTCCGATACACAATCAATCGCGGTTTAGGAAAATCTAAAATCTTCTTCAGATCAGTTTTGATCACTTGTACAGCCGTTTATAAAAATCCATGCATATCGTATTACTTGGTTTGATATCGAATGAGCTGCTTCTGAGTTTTCCCCTAAGAATGTTTTCATCGGTGGTGTGAAGCAATTTGGTGCATTCATACTTTTTCCAAAAAATATAATCGTCATTTCTGCATTAACTGCCAACCAGGTTTTTCTGTTGAGGTATACGGCAGGTAGATGCTGTCTCTGAATGTCAAGCATGCTCTGTAGCGCCCCTCGTGCCATGTCGAAGCTCCAATGCTTACCTTGCCAAAATTTTGCTGACGCAACCATGCGAGACTCGCAGTTGTCTCGCTATGTCGCACGGGCGCACGCCATGATGAGCTTGATCTACTATCTGCTGCCTAATCTGGTCCGGGAGCGGTCGTCCGTTAACGTAAACTCCTCCGAGCTGGTTGATTCCTCCGTGACCTACACGAAAAATAGGGCCTTGGAATTTTTTGCGTGCTGCTTTTGCACAAGACCTTGCTTCCATTACTGGGGTTTATCCGGTAAGAAGGAGCATTGTAGGCCAAAGACTGACACTGATAATTTTTTTCGAAATGCCTCACTTCTTTTCTGACATCCCCGGTTTGCTTCACCACCATAGCGCGGCATAAAACCATTGGTACATGCAGTGGCGTAGTGCCAGAAACAGAAGTGAGCAACGCTGTGTTAAAACAGAGCATGAAAATTTTTATCAAAAATTTTGCAAAAATAAAACTGTTGTAACTTTGGCACCACTCCTGAATCGTAAAAGAACTTCGCTGCTCGCTTTAAAAAAACTGAGGAGACGCGTTCCTTGCAACTACACCACCGGATACAAGACGTTAAAGGAAAACACAAGGCCATGTTTTAAGCCAACTTACTGTTGTTAGAAAGACCACAAAATACTAGAATTTTTTGCAGCATCAAAAGAAAGATCGCCTCAAGGTTGCTTTATATCAAAAAAGTATACACATGCTTTAAAGCCTGATTTCAGCTACCAAACGAATAGTGATATCATGCTCTACGACAATTGGTTTCTCAATAGTGATGGATTTTCATCAATAAATTAACTTTTATATTCAGTTCACAGAAGTCTGCTGTTAATGTCATATTGTCACATCGCCACTTTAACTTTCTAAACTTCAGACAGAGCAGGCAGCAACAGATACTCAAAAAATGCCTTAAATGAAAACAAAACGGTTGAAAGGC
>JGI24159J19872_10002881_pt1 | contig 20940 bp, 9 predicted proteins | sample Ectturendosymbi4_FD_19872 | JGI IMG/M metagenome (IMG submission 19872) | reverse complement strand
TTATCTAATTAGCTAGTTAGTCAAATATTTTTACTAACTTACATCACAACTTTTGAACCCGAAACCCCAGCAGGTCATCCAAAGTATCAAAAGACTCGGATTATAGCCAAGTTTCCAGTAAAAACTTCAGCGAAATACTACCACTTAACGGTTGGTAGCCAGGGCCAGGCAAAGTGGGCCAAGGTGGCTTAAAAGTCACACCCCCCAAGCAACAAATTTTTTTCGAGTGCACACTAGAAGACTTGCCGCATCTTTTGAGACTTTTACCGGGTCTGTAGAGCATACCGGACCAGAGAATTTCCCGTGCAAAGCCATGCGCGTCTAGGCTTTTTTTTTCTGAAAATCCCCGAAAGCAGCCGGACGCCAAAGAGTTAATTTTCTCAAAAATCGAAAGTGCGCTTTATAATGCGGTGTGCCTAATGTATGAATCTGGTTGTGCTTTCTCATCTAGAACCAACTGTATGTGGTAAACAGTGTAATTTATTTAATTCCTAGTTACAAATTTTTTTTTGGAAAGAACATTGTGTTATGCAATAAACCAACAATTGCAATGAGCAGCATATGTGGTTCTGAGAGAATCTAGCACATACCACAGATCATATTACTCCGCAAGGCTCCTAACTACATTGGGGCAAACCAAATTAAATACATACACAACTTTTATTCTATGTGTGTCTAGCAGATTAGGCATGTGTAACAGATTAAACTTGAGAATGACAGATTAAACTCCTAGTGGCAACTCTGCACTCACGAGTTATTGTGAAAGAGTTCAATACATTTGACCTATCAAAGTTTTGCTTCATTTAATGCATCTTATGTACCAAAAATGAACAGCTAGTGATTCAATTTTGATACAGCGCCTTATGGTCCAAAAAATATGGTAACCATATGGGTATTTTTGTAACATGGAGAGCAGAGTGCATAGCATCACATTGACTTTTTTGATGCAATAATGAAGACTGTTGCCATATTGCATTATATTCTTAATTAGACCTTGATGCATACATTGTCTTGTCTGTATAAATCAGCCCATAAGATGGTCATGCCGATGTATCATTGTTCCTGCCAACCTAATTGAGTGATCTTGCTTGATGCTCGATAATTGGTGTTAGACAGTTATCCAGTTTTAGTGAAAAGCAATTACTTAGTTGTCATCAAAACTTCAGATTGTTATATTACAAAATTGTAAACATTTCCGACTTCTTCAGATGGGAGGTATTCCCTCTGCCTTGAGAGTTGGTTTAATATGTACGGCAAAGTCTTTTGACAGTGGTTTGAGTAACGGAAAAATTTCTGTATCAGCTATCAGCAACGAAAATAATGGTGTCGGGCCAAAAAAGTCTGATCATCAACATATGTAAACACAATATCACACTTGATAAAAATGCAGTTGGACAAAAATTATGATGGATCAGTTTATAATGCATGGCATTGCGCCAAGATTACATTGAAACTTTTCAAAAGCTCATCTACACAGGCTTTACCTAATAATCAGGCAGAACCCATGCAGACACAATAAGTTATTTTCGTCCCTGTTGTAAACACTTTATTACACATGCTAGCACAAAAAAAATTAAACCAGTATGTTTATCAATGATATATAACACCATCCGGATTCGACATCACATGCACATTTTTGTTAAAACCAATTAGGTTTTTCTCAATTCATAATGCAGATCAAGCACCATTAATTTGCATTAATATCACACTGGACTTGCAGTAAAGGTGCTGATTCGCTTGTTGAAGCAACCACAGGATTTAGGTTGACATCATTTTCAATAGCGTCAGGATGTCCGCAGTGATCATTGGAGGCAAGGTCATTTCTATTCTGCAACTTTAAGTACTCCTTGAAAGCCTCATCATATGCTGTACGATGAGAATGAGCTAATCCAGAAAAATTGGACACACCTTCAGTGGTACTTGATAAAGATCTAATGCTTGAGAGTGTTTCAGAATGCTTCATAATTGTGGGAGGCGATTTAGCTTCACTTTCTCCATCAGATGATACTGAAACAATTTTGCCTGTCTCTCGACTTTTTGATTCCAAAATAAATCTTCTGATAAGACACCAATCACCAAATGGTGCATTAAGTTCCTTTTTCAACTCCTCAATTACACATGAAGCAATAGCCAATCCATGGAAGTTATTTTTCCGAATAAATGTATCATACAGCGGAAAATTCTGTGAGTTCAAACCTGGAATAGCCTTCCACCTATAGCATACTTCATCCACTGTCCAACTTGTTACTGGGATATCAAGGGCCACAGAACTGCTTGCCAATGATGAACTTCCACTCTTCAATTCAGCTTTCAAGTTATGCGTTAAAGTGTCTGTCACAATTGGAGCGAACTCCACTAATTTTGGATCAAGATTCATAGCTGTGGTTGAGTATGTGATCAGGTCTCGCACAGTCAAAGAAAATGATCCAGACTTCAAAAAAGTTTGCAAAGTGTGAGTGCTTGCTTTGTCACTAGAGTGACTGTTTGATATACGAGAGGAAGATTCAAAGTATATTGAACGAATAGGTTTGTTGGACTCATAACTTCGATTTTCCACCAATGCTACAAGACAAGTTGCAGTGTAAGGCCACAGTTCAGATAACACAATCCATGATGAAAGAGAACTCCAGGAAAAGATTTTTCCATCAGCACGCAACAACTTTGCTGAAAAAGATACAACACTTGCTATGCGCTTCACCAGCTGTGGGTTAATGATGTCAGCACGATCAGCAGTAGTTAACCATTTGGTAAGATCAAAATGTTTAACATGCCTGGATCGACTGTCCATGAAGACATCACCACCACCAAATGAAGCATCATGTGAGCTCTCTGGTGGCTCTCCATTTGTTTTGTGCTTCTTTTTTTCACAAAAAAAGACAGGAAGATGAATAACATTCTGAAGATAATCTATCCCAGCAATCTGACCATTTTCATACAAAGATGATTGTTTTATTGCTTGAGACAGCAAGTTGTAATCAGCAGAAAAGATGGTAATAACAGGCTCGATGGAAAAACATGAACGCACTGCTTCCATAATCTCCAGTAACAATTTTATATCTTGAGCCTCAAGGCAATCCAGCAGTATGCACAGTCTAGTTTGAACATTGTTTATAGAATCCAGTTGTTGGATAGCTTGGCATAACTTGTGAATATGAGGTCGGTATGGAACAGATTGCTTTCCAAGGTCACGCTGAAGTTTTATGGGAGTCAAGGTAAGAGAATATAACATTTTATACAAACATTGTGCAGACAGCAGTAACAAACCACCACTAAAACAAACCAACACATAAATCACAATTGTGAGCTGTGATGGAGTTACAATAGATGCAGCATTGACCGGTGGATCTGTGGTGGACTTGAACAAGTTGTTGGGACCATGAAGTACAACAGCAATTACTGAAATTGCCAACAAAGCAAACCAAAACAGAAGAAACCACACAATTATGGGAACACAGCAAAACTGTTTAAACATCCATTGACCATTTACAGAATCTTTTTTCTTCCCAAAGCTGCGTGCCAATCGAAAGGCTAGTTTGCCATACGCATGCTCAACTGATTCTGCAACAAGTCCAACCAAATCAGACACAGCTAGTTTAGAACTAGGTGATGAGAGACTGTACCCACCAGCAAAAATGAACTTGACTTTCCTGTCTACTGACTTAGACGACTGGTGATCTGTAAAGCAAATCTGAAGCAAAAGTTTCATGTAATCTTGATTTCTTTGCAAAATAAATGCAGCCGATTCAGCCCAAGGCCATGAACAAAATTGCACACCAACATGAACAAGGAAAATAAAACTATATGGTATGAAGAATAAACACAATGAAGCAACAATACCAACAGTAATCCTTTTAGATGCGGGCACCAGGTATGCTACAAGCAAACCTACATATAATGCAGCAACAACTATGATGAAAAATGTTATCCATGAGGGCTGCAGCTTTTGCTTGACAGGGAGACCAATGAACTGCTGAACTTGGTTTTTCACCTTATCTAACATAACAGAAACTGAACTTCCCCACTTAGCAAACAGACCAACAGAGAGAGGAGTTTCAAATGCTGGATCTGTTAGCATTTCAGCAAGTGCACAACTAGATGTATCAAATGTTGCACTTTCACAAACAGCAGCTGCAGAAAACCCTTTCAACCCAAACAATGTTGGCAGAATGCGTTTCTTGTTTCGACTGTCAATATCATATGGAGTCTCACCATGTTTGTTTGCTTGGTACAGGTACTTTGCATTGCGAGGGTTGCGAAGAAGTAGCTCAACGATGGGAATATTTTGTGAACGAACTGCACAATGAATTGCAGTATCATAATTTTTATCTGAGGCGGAAATATCAGCTCCATGATCTAATAGAAGCTTGACTATTTCATATGTTCCCTCCTTCACTGTTCTTAAAAGTGGTGTTTCATGATCAAGATTCATGGCTTCAATATCAGCACTGCATGCCAGTAATTCCCTAACAATAGCCAAATTACCATGCTCACAGGCAATGTGCAAAGCTGTTTTGCAATCCTTTCCTTTGATATCAACATCAGCAAACTTCGCCAAAAGAATTTTGACAACATTCGGATGACCATGTTTTGTGGCTTTGATTAGAGCAGTATCACCTTGATGATCAGTTAAATTAAGGTAAGCACCACTTTGTAACAGTTGTGATACCATCTGCTCAGTTCCAAGTTTTGCAGCAAAGCTCAGAGCAGTGTGTCCATCTCGATCTGACTGATTGACATTCAAGTGAGGGCTTCGGAGCAATACAGACACACAGTCTGTGTAATTACCTTTCATAGCATTAAGAAGAGGACTTGAACCATTACTACCTACAATGTTTGGATCAGCTTCATAATCAAGCAAGCATTGTGCTATATCAACATAACCTCGACGACAAGCCCAGAACAAAGCAGTATTTCCAAATTTGTCAGTGTGGTTTGCCTTAGAACCTTTCTCGCATAGCATTTGCACAATCTGAGTATGACCTCTTCCTGCAGCCCAAAGCAGACAAGTCATATTATATGCAACAGTAACATGAATGTTAGCCCCTTGCAGCAGCATAAATTGTACAACTTCGCCATGGCCTTTATATGTGGCCCACATTAGGGATGTCCAACCATTTTTATCTACATGTTCAATGTTTGCCTGATATGATATAAGCAACTTTGCAATTGGCAAATTACCAGAACGACTGGCAGCAATAAGTGGGGTAAAATCATCAACATCTCGTGCAAAAACGTTTGCTCCTTTTTTTAACAACAATTCAGCAATTTCAAGGCTTCCAATTTCACATGCAATATGTAAAGCAGTTTGATTTAAATCATTTCGTTTGTCTGTTGTGTTGTGGCCTTGGAGAAAATTGTTCACAGCAACAACATTATTTTCTTCAACAAACCTGTGAATATCAGGTTCAAACTCTTGAAGTTCAATAACATTTTGATCTTCCATTTCTAATAGCACATGACTATAGCACAGACTTGTAAATGCTGTAGAAATGTAAAGCATGAAAGGTTTTTCGTATGCTTCTTATTCATCAGTGACACATTTATTACAAGGTCGTGCTTTGCTCAAGCACTACTTAGCACATAATCTTGCTCAAGTAGTTTCATTCTAAGTTTTTTAATTATGTCCAGCTATGTACTACTTTGCTCATAACATTGCACCACTACGAATAACACTCCATAATCCAGGCCTGCACAACATACTGTCCGTGAAAGCTTTCTCAATTGCAGAAAATGTTACAAAAGCTTGGCTTCGGGTATGAGCTAATTGTCATTTCAGAACTCTTTTTACATGTTACTGTATAATGAAACAGACTTTAGTGGCCCGTGGCAAACTTAAGTTGATCAATATGGCAGGCCTGCACAACTCAGAAAGCTCGAAGAGCCATTGTACTTACCATAATGCTTAGTCCCCTTGTCATTTTTAGTGACTCTGTTCCCCTTCATGAAAAGCGAGCAATAGTGAAGTCACTCCTGCTGCATCCCAAGCAAAGTAATAAAATTGTTCTGAAACATATGCCTCTTTTGACTGACAATGTTTCACTTGTTAGAAAAGATTCCTGGACACTACTTCAGCTCCTGAATGTAGGCCACAGTTTTTTACAGCAGACTCAAAGTCTTGGCAACAAAATAGAAGATATATTTTTGCTCATAACTTTGTGAAGAACTTAAATGTTGTCAATGACACTTCAGAAAATGCCCTTGGTCTGTTAACAGCGTTTAACACTGGAAAAGTAACAAGAGGTAGAAAGCAGCAAGAATATTTACCAAGCATTTTCAGTGTCCTGCAGCAAACACTATGAAACTGCTACATCTTGTGAAAGAGTGACAAAGCAAAATCTTCAAAGTGTTAGGAAACACTTGGATTTTTTCTGAGACTATGAACTAACGAGATACCATTAATTTTGTTAACTATGCACCTGAAAAACCTTTGAAAATGTACTGATGCTGCTTTTTGTTTTTGCTCAAGTGTAAGCCCTTGTGTTTTTCATGTACCATAAAACTTTTGTTTACATTATTCAGATCAACTAAAACCTAACAATGATATCTTATTTTGTATGATTTTGGTATTAGTTTTTTATGTGAACAAAAAGTAGTCAGCTTCAGTGATAAAACTCCCATGTGCAGCATTGCTTAACTTCAAATTTTTGAAAAAGCACAGAAGCATAACTTTACAATTTTACTTTGAAACAAGCAAAAATGCAAATGCCTAAATCACCTATGTCCAACCTAAATGGCCTACTGGGAAGTGTTGCCACTCTGTTGTTATGGAAAGTACTAGATTTCAGGATGAAAAAACACTATATTCATAAAAAAACACTCGATTACAAACACTTGACAGATTTGTCATATTACAAGTAAATTAGTGTTGTGCAGTACATAAGGCTGAACAATACTACGTTTTACTACTAATAGTCTTGGTAGTGGCTATAAATACAGCTGTGGATCTTGAAATTTGAAAACTTATTCAACTCATATGCCGGCTGTGATGTAACAGTAATGCAAGGCGAGTGTGCAATAGGCTTGGTAGAAACAAAGTAAATGCAAAAGATAAACCCTGAAACCCTAACCGTAGCCCTCACCCAAGGCCAGTTTTAAGCCGATTTGACCGATCTCTTCTAATCAGGCCCCGTGCCAAAGGGAGCCCAACATTCTGTCTACTTACCAAAGCAAACTTAGAATTTCTATTGAAGCCGCTTGTGTATAGCGCCTGCTTAGGGCCGAGTGTTTTTAAGTTGCTTTGAGAGACCAAAACAGTTCTCACATTTTACTAATGGTCTCTCAAAATACAGTACAAACTGGCTTTACTACCACCACCAAAGTAGGCCTACACCAAAACTTTGCTTTACAATCATCTTGCTATTCAGATGAAACAGTTGCAGTCTCTCAAAATGTCTTTGCAGTTAGCAAGGTCAAACCGAAAACTCTGGAGAGGTCCGCAGTATTTTGCAAGCATGTGATCTGTTGCCAACGAAAATCCAAGTGCAGCCTGCTACACGGTTTTTAATGCCCTAATCAAAATTCTATAGCAGGAAGTCATTGTCTTCAGTGGTATGTAGCCAAGTTTTTCACTCGTACCTTGTTAAAGCAGAAAGGGCTAAAATTTTAAAGATGTTTTCTGTTTCATTTATAAAAGCGTTTCGTGTTTGGTAGGTAAGGTTCCAATTTCATTAGTGAGGTTTGATATTTGTTGAATGTTGATATTTCAATAGTTACTACTACAGTACTTGTCTTCTGAAGGTAAAGTTTAGTTCGTAATTGCAAATGTGCGCTGCTTAGCGTTATAATAGCATTGTCTGTTTTCCCTCTCGTAAAAGTCTGATGAGGCAACCATTTGAGATTATTGGCGAAAACGTTTGAAATATACCTAGGTTTAATTATGAATGACTAATCCAGGTGCGCAAAAAATAATGGTTCCTTAAAATGTAACAGAAAATTACTAACAGTTAAGCCATTTGCAAACTAACAGAAGTGGCAATTGGTTCAAGTGAAGTAAGACTCATGATGTTCTTGTGGTAAAAATTGCATCATGAAATATTGCCAAAACAAGGGCTATAGCATCAGTATCACAGATTGGCGTTGTAATTTTTGAGATACAGCCTAACAAACTGAAAGCTCCAAAAAGTTTGAAAAGTGGCTTTTGTAGACGTTTTGAGGCTACTACAGTAGTTGCTTGTTTTGAAAAATTAAAAAGTAGGTTTAAACGTATTGGGTGATCTACAATCTTTTCATACGAGTTTCTTTAGTGTTGACAGAGAAAAATATTTTAATCTTCTCCGTGATATTCAAAAGCTGATCTAATAAGCGGCTTTTACTTTTTCAATTGGTGCTGTGGTTTTGACTGTAACCATTTTCCACGTGAAAAGTATATAGTGATAGGCAGATGTTTTGTTTTTGACTTTAAACAGTCAAAAATTTAAATTTAGGCTATTTATTAAAGAATATATTTTTTCTATAACTAAGCTAAACATTATGAGTCAAACATCAAGAGACATAGGCCAAAAATATTAGGCGGCAGCGAAGAGGCCTAAAGCTAAGGCAAAAACAGACAGAAGCATAAAAAAGGAAAGGTGCTTTGGACAAGTAGTTTAACCACTGAGGGTGTACCCTAAATGCCACACCACTTTGAAGATGGTGACAGCGTAGACAGCCAGCATGGTTATGTTACATCAGATAGCAGGCCCATAACCAAGGGGCACAAAAAAATTTTTGCCATCCCTGAAAAAATGCGTTGGACATATTAAAATATTGGACATAGTTCAAAAAATCTGGGCCCCTCGTCAAAAACTCTTTGCCCCTCCTGGTGTCCCAAGCTGATTACAAGCCTGTCAGATAGTCAAAATAGAAGTTTATTTACTGGAAGTGATACAAGTCAAAAATGTTCATTCTGACAAAGAAGGAACCTTGTCAGATATGTATCTGATGAGGCATGGGAGCAAGAACACTCAAAATGTGGATGAAGAAATGATCCTGCTACTTAGCCAGGTGCTATGAGTCAGGATGTTGGCACAACCCTGAACTATTTAATCGAAATAGGACCGCCTGCAATCAAAATAGAAATTTTCCACAGAAACGAGAGAGACAGGGCACGGTATTCTAAGTTTCATTGCAAAAGATTACCACCAAATGGTGAAGCTGTAGGTCATCCACGGCTGTTATTCCTGGCCTGGAAAAATACAGTATAATCTTTTGGTCTATATAATTTTACTATGTTTTCCTGTTCTCGTATTGAATAGATGGTCTGATCCTGAACCCCTGGTACAGAGGCAGGAGCCTTGTATGGGACGCGACAGTTGCGGACATCTTTGCAGAAAGTCACTACATAGTCAGTGCCACTATACCAGGGAGTGTAGCAACTGATGCTAAGAACGCCAAATGCCAGAAATACAATGACCTCCATGTCAATTACTGCTTTCAACCAGTTGCAATCGAAACCACTGGTGTGTACGGCAAGTCCACTGCCCCCTTCTTGAGCTGTCTCGCAAAGAAACTTGTTGACATTTCAGGCGACCCCAGGGAGCGACAGTGGCTCCACCAGTGCTTGTCCCTGGTCGTGGTCAGAGGGAACACCGCCAGCATATTAGCCAGTGTGCAAGTTTGATCTGATTTTAGCCACCCTCAGTGCATTAACCAGTGTTCCTGCCCATCACTTGCCTCTCTTCAATGTACAGCCATTGCCTTCCGAATGCCTGTGTTTTCTGTGAGCTTTATTGTATTGTCTTCAGTATGTTTTTTTTATGCCTTCTGTAAAACCTCTGTGCAGTATTGTTTTGCTCCCCTTTTGGCTTTTCAACCATCCTGACTAACCTCATTTTGTTTATTTTTCATGTACTCAACACTACTGTATTACTGTTTACTGTGAAACCTTTTTGTAATGTCTTTACCTTTGTCTGCCCAACCCCATTTAGGGGTGTGCCTGGTAAAACACATATACAATGGCGGTACTCCATCATGGTCTGTATAATTTTACCATGTTTTCCTGCTCTCGTATTGAATACATGACAAACACAGGAGGTAGATGTCGAAGATTGAAACAGCAAAGCATTGCACATGCAGCTCTCTTTGCCTGGTTTTGTGTGGCTCTTTAGTACGTAATTGCCAGAAGTCCAACTGGCAACTAAATAATATGCATAACAATAAATGGCATCTTTTGGTACCACTTCAAACTTTTCAGCTTTGGATATGCACGAGCACAGCATTCAATACCTCTCTTCTTTGCAGATATTACACTCCTACCTCCCTTATGATCATGGAGGTATCTGGCCAGAGAAGAGGTATTAAAAAAGGTTGTAATTCTTTGATTTATTCGGGTTCAACGGCCCTGTCCATTGAAGTCTCTGCTGGAGAGGTCTTGGCGTCATCCTTTCAGGTTTCGTCTTTGTAACATCACTGGTTTCCACCATTATGCCTTGATGCACCCCCTCAAAAATTTCTTCACACAACTGAGTGGAGCGCCGCAAAGGTGTTTCAAATCAGGCCCCGCACTTGCTAACATCGGCCCTGCCTTCACTTAACCGTAATCCTAACCCTAACCTAACCCTAAACACTAGCCCTAAGCTAAGGCTAACCTAATGCTAACCTATCCCTGACCTAATCCAAAGGTAACCCTAACCTAACACTACCTTGTAAAGGTAACACGTAAGCCTGAAAAAAGTAAAGAAAAAAAACAAAGTTGGCAAGATGAGAGTTGAACCGAAAACCATTGGCATAGCAGCCATTTATTAATTTAACGCATCACAACCGCTACACTACAAGACCCATGCCGTTTGAATGAGAAAGTGACCCTTTAGCTTCTATTTGAATTGCGTCAGGCCAGGCGAGGCGTATCCATAATAGTCACTCCCAATAGTCTTCTAAAGTGATTCAGTGCAAGTTAGTCGTAAAAGCAAAAGGCAAACCTACACACAATGAAAATAGCCAGAAAATGCGTTGCAATGCAAAAGACATTGCCCAACTCACTGTAAACCAGAGACGAAGAAATTGGGATACAGTAGTATACAGCAGCACAGGTTTAGGCAAAAATAGCAGCCTGCCCTCCAATTAGTGTTATCCCTTAAAAACGGCATCCGTGCCACCAGCGTGGGATATACGCTACCACCAGTGTGTGGGGCAGAACTTAAAAACGGAGTCAGTGCCAGCATCATTAGGCTATATAAATATAACAGCTGCTTTTCGGTTTGCAATTTTGTTTTTGCACAGTTCGAAGGGATACACAGCAACGACAGAACACTGCTTTGCAAGCCAGAAGCAAGGTAAGCACTGTCAGTCACCCTTTGCTAAATCTCTTGTGCTGCTCTCATGTGCAACATTCCCACCTGTGGATGCATTAGCTGACAAAAATCGTATACCTAAAGCCAAGTTAAGTGTTTTCGGAACTTCTCAGCTCTCTTCCGGTCTTATTTTCCGCTAACCCACTTGCTGCCATGTTTACACAAAATCACTAAACTTTTTGATATAGCTTTAGCACGCTATGTTTTCTTTGTATCCGCTTTGTCTTTGTGAGATGACAAATATATTGGTTTAAAGTCTCAACTAAACCCTCTGTCAAAAATATACCAAATCAAAAATTTATATACCAAGCACTTTGAAAATATACCAAAATTTGGTATAAATAACAGTTGGCAACACTGATGACAAAGTGGAACTGAAGCTGAAGCTGGGTTGCAGGCAGAGATGAGCACGGACAGGCCTGGATCAGTCAGGAGTGAAGTCAATTTTGGCCGGATCAGGACTGGATCGGACTGCAATTTTTTTTGAAAATTTGCGGAACAGGACTGGATCGGACTGAGAAAATTTTTGTTGTTTTAATGTGATTGTTCCGAAAATATCAAAAATTTTAGTTGTGATTTGATTTCACAGGTTTGCTAAATGGTAGTGTATATTTTGCCATCAAATGAAAAAACTCTCCTGGGACTTTTTGCAATTCAAACTGCATCCATTTTTGTTCACATACATCATTGAGTTCTAGTAGCAACCTAAACATAGTTCAGCGGTTAGGGCCGGCCTATGCCTGCTGTGTGATTGTTCGTTGGCTCTGCTCTCACCATTTCCTTTGGCTGAGCTTGTGGAGGTTACACCTTTTATAAGAGTTCTTTTAATGTGCCTTTGTAAAAAGTTTAGGATTTACGTTTAGAGTTTGCCTTTAGGGTTTTGGTTTACGGATTAGGTTTCGGGTTCAGGTTTTAGGTTCAACTTTTAGATTTAGGTTTTGAGTTTAGGTTTGAATTTTGGGTTTAGATTTAAGTTTTGGGTTTAGATTTAAGTTTTGGGTTTAGGTTTTGGAATTAGGTTTGGGTTGAGGTTTTTGGTTTAGGTTTCAGGTTTAGGTTTTAAGTTTTAGGTTTTGGGTTTAGGTTTTGGGTTGAGGTTTTGTGTTTGGGTTTAGGTTTTGTGTTTAAGTTTGTGCTTAGGTTTTGGGTTTATAGTTAGGTCATGTAACAAGGACCTTACGCTAATCCAAGTGTATCATCATTGTCACTTGACCAATCCAAGCCGTTAGATTCTCCTAATGGCAAAATAACTCCAGCAGCGCTTTTCTTCCTGATGCCAAATAGACACTTCCTTGTTGAATTTTTGAAAAGTCTGAAAGGCTGTGTCTATTCTGCCTCATGAGGCAAAAGCTCTGCTGGAGCTATTTTTTGCCTTCAACCAATCATATTTGGCTAAAGGCAAAATAGCTCCAGCAGTTCTTTTGCCTCGTGAGGCGAAAGAAAGATGAATAATTTTACAATTGGCAGATCAGGACTGGATCAGACTGATGATTTTAAAAAATTCTGCGGATCAGGACTGGATCGGATTCAATTTCAACGGTCAGGACTGGACTTGGACTAAAAAATTCACAGTTCGCTCATCTCTGGTTGCAGAGATGAGCACAGATCAGGACTGAATCGGACTGGATCAGGACTGAAGTCAATTTTGGCCGGATCAGGACTGGACCAGACTGCAATTTTTTTGAAATTTGGCGGATCAGGGCTGGATCGAACTGACAAAATTTTTCTTGTATTTATGTGATTATTGTGAACATATCAAAAATTTTAGTTGCGATCCGATTTTACAGATTTGCAAAATGGGTGTGTATTTTGCCATGATTGGCAAAAGCTCTGCTGAGACAATTTTGCAATTCATACTGTATTCATCTGTGTGAACATATTACGTTGAAGCAACGTGAACATACGTTAGTTCAGTGGTTAGTGTCTATTACTTGCTGTGCAAGTGTTCGTTGATTCTGCTCTCACCATTTGCATTGGCTCAAAGTGAAGTGATGGCACCTTCGATGCGAATGCTTTGCGTGTAGCCTAATTTTGTAAATGTTTTGGGGATTAGGGCAGTGGTTTTCAGTCTGGGGGTTGTTTGCCTGTTTTATGTGGGTCGCGACAGTTCCTGGTAAATATGTTCGTAAATTACTTCTATGTTTTGTATTTCCTGCATGGAACCACTTTTTGCCATACCCAAAACAATGGGATTACCTGGCAGTAGCGCAGTCAATAATTTTGTTCTGGAGGGGCTGACGCCAGTCATTAACGTTTTGCGTCCAACTGTTACTTAGTGTTACTCTTGTTTATTTTTCTAACAGCTAAAAATTGATACAAAGCATCAGCGAAAATCTGACAAACTTTATTTTGTGGGAGGCCATAGCCTCTTCGCTCTCATTCTCACTGCGCTACTGTTAACTGGCAAAAAGATGGCCTACTTTTTCATTAAAAGTTGTTTTGATTATGATTATGACCATTTCAGTACCGTTGCATTCGGCAACACACAAATGACTTCGTGACCAAAGAATGTGCTGTGTTTGGAAATTAGATATCTGATTGTGGTAGCTTACTTGGCACTTATTTTAGTTTCAATTCAATTATAGTGCTGTGGAGTTATATTTAGCGTATATGGCAGAAGTCTTCTTCACCGATGCTGCCATGTGCATGAATTTAATAGTTTTTGTTCAGCAGATTGATATCCTACGTTATTTTTTAGTCACTGAGATTTTCTATTGTGCAAACACAATTGCATTTCATATGCTTGACTGGAAAATTTCGGAAGGGGTTGATAGGCTAAATTAAGTTGCAAATTGAGTTGCTGCTTGAAAATGGTTGAACACCATTGGTTAGGGTTTAGCTTTAGGGATTGTTTCAGTTTTAAGTTTTAGGTTCAGCTTTTAGGTTTTGAGTTTCAGTTCGGGTTAGGTTTTGAGTTTAGGTTTTGGGTTTAGGTTTGATTTTGGCTTTAGGGTTGTAGGTGATGTTACAAGGATCTTACGCTTATATTATATCGTCCTTGTCACTAGACCAATCCAACCAATTGGATTCTCCGAAAGGCAAAATAACTCCAGCAGTGCCTTTTTCCTGTAAAGGAAATGCAGATACAGTCTTGTTAAATTTTTGAAATTCTGGAAGGCTGCGTCTGTTTTTCCTCATGACGCAAGAGCACTGCTGGAACTATTTTGCCTGCAACCAATTACATTTGGCAAAATGGCTCTAATAGTGCTTTTGCCTCATGAGGCAAAATAAAATACACGATTTCACATGGGCGGATCAGGACTGGATCGGACTGATGATTTTCAAAACTTTTGCAGATCAGGACTGGATCGGATTCAATTTTATCTGGACTGGACTCGGACTGAAAAATTTCACAGTCCGCTCATCTCAGCAGGGTTGCCAAATGGAAACAAAAAACTGTTGCCAAACTCACTTTAAAAAGTAGCCAAACTCAGCAAAAATTCGCCAAACTTCTTGAAATGGTTGCATCTTTGACAAAACATTAATTTTTACATGGGAAGTTAGCAGAGATGAGCGGACTGTCATATTTTGCGATCCAGATCCAATCCGGAATTTTGAAAACTCAGTCCAAGTCCAACCATAGTCTAAAACTTTGTTAAAAATTCAAAGTCCAAGTCCAAATAAAGTCGAGAAAATTAACAAAATACAGCTTTTCCAACAACAAAAATTACGCAATTCTTTTCCATTAACTCAGTCCAAATCCGGTCCTGATCCTAACTTTATGAAACAATTTACAAGCCGGATACAATCCAAAACCAACAAATTCGTCATAGTCCGGTTCCAGTCCAATCCATGTCCAGTCCAATGCTCATTTCTGGAAATCAGTCCTTTAAAGCTCTTTCATTTTTCGCCTTGAAATTCACCAGAAATCGTATAGGTTTTCAACATTTTGCAAATTTTCTAAATAATCAGTTTTAACATTTTGCAAACATATTTGATAAGATTTGCTCAATGCTATGTTTCAACTTTGAAAACTTTCACAATTCCATTTGATGTCATGAATTTTCAAAACATTGGAAATCCTAAAAATAGTAAATTTACATATAATAATGCAAGCAAATACATGCAAATATACAGGTCGTCCATTTCGCCAAACAATAAAATTTGGAGCCAAATGCTTTCAAAAAACGCCAGAAATTCGCCAAAATCCCCAAACAAAATGTTTGTAGCCAAATGCTTTCAAAATTCGCCAGATTTCCGGAATCTGGCGATAAACACGCCAACATTGCAATGCTGAACTAAGGACCACCTGCATCAAAAGTGTCAAGGTCAAGATTATCAATGCAAGATCACATTGCCAGTAAATGGGATAGTTTTACCAGTGATAGTGTGACTCGTGTTAATGATTCGACTCGAGTCACGATTTTTGGTGTTTCGGACTCGACTCGAGTCACTTTGAGAAAACTTGTGATTGGACTCGAGTCACGTTTTTCACGGAATGATTCGACTCGACTTGACTCACAATAAATTACTCGAATCAGAGTCAATTTTATAAAATCTCTGAGTTCCTGATTGTCAACCCAGTTCGTTTGCTCACAAAAAGATAAGCATTTTTTGTTTCAGTGATGATCAAGATGGGTGGAAATTTCCTGTTTTTACTGTNTGGTCGTGCTATGCTACATTTTAAGGACCAAGTGTTCCCAAGTTGCACAGAGGTAGACCTCAGATTTGCTTTCTTTGAAGGGTCAGCAGGGCACAATATATTGACATTTTATCGTGGTTTAATATAGTATTTGCATAACGTGATCAAGGGAGTGAGCCTCATACTGTGACCTTAGTCTTTTCCACATACTAATAAAATGATTCATGTTTTTCAAATTGAATCGAAGAACTTTATTGCAAAATATAATGCAAATACGATAACCAACCTTGTTTAGATCCAAATTTCTGCCACTGTTATTAGCCTAAGCCCATGTTGCGACGCAATTGCGGCACATATAACGTAGAATTCGTAGCTGCAATAGAAGAGTGAATCTGGCCAAATGTCTAATCTCAATTGCTATTATGCTGGGGATTGTTTGTTCGACTCTTTCTTTGGTTGGCTCAGGTCGACGCAGCATTGTGCCTGCAACAAATGGCTCCCAACGTGTCGGTGGTTACAATATATTGTTAACCTGCAGTCTCAAAACTGAACCGAAACTTCCAGTAACCTGCAGTACCAACACTGAACCAAAAGTTGCGAAGAAGTTCAAAAGAATATCATCAATTCCAATCTAAATCTGTTTAAGCAAAAATGACAATACACAAATCCATCAATATATTGAAATGTTGCAAGTTTTAAATCAAAATCCAAGTAGATGTTCATCTCTGGTGATTTTCACGTATTGGTCATGCGAAAGACAAGAAGTGTATTTTTTGTGTTGCGATCAAAATGCTCAAGAAGCAAGTGCGCCAAACGTCCACTGTGGCAGCAAGCAATAATCAAGATCACCTGTCAACATCATTCTGTTATTCCTTGTTCGCCTGACATATAGGATCGTCCATAAATGACGTCACACCCTAACGGGCGGAAGAGGGTCACCAGATTTGTTACAAATTGTGACAAGGGGGAGGAGGGGAGTCAGTAGCTTTGTGACGTCACACGAGTCGTTTTGATATGCATGCTACACGCAGTCATACCAGAAAGAAAAGGTGTGGAGGCCAAAATGTTTCTATTCCATTTGCAGTAGTTTTCTGTTGCAACCAATGAGGAAATTTTTATCGATGCTGCTAATAGATTAATTGTTTTTGTAGTATATTTCCGATAGTCAGTCAACCTTTGTTGGATTTACAGCTAATGGCTAACTATATTGTTGTTCTGTGAATGTAGCCATAGTTCATTCGATAAAATTTATTGACTCCCAACTCCATCTACTGGACCAACTATATTGGACAAGTACGTCCGGACTGGAACCAATGCTTTGTAATAGACTGCTCATTGAGCAATCCGGCTGGGCACAAACCGTTCACATGTTCACACAGCGTTGTATGTAACACGTGACTCAATATTAACGCCGTTCGTTGAATGCGTTTTTCTACTCGCCTTTCTGTGCACGTATTTACGACCTCGCGGAATCTTACTTGCTCTCTTTTCGCCAGTAGTGCCGTGAGCGAGTTTGTCGTCTGACTGATCGATTGACTGTTTTCTGTGATATGTTTGCTTCTGTATCGTGGTAAAGGAAAAGTCGCTGTTTGCGTTAATGGTCGATAGATGTTGCCGTTTTGCGTCATTAAAACCAGCGCAGAACTCGAGGCAATAAATTGTACAGTGTCACCTCTCAAATCCCATGAATCTTTCTTGTCTCAAACAGCCGCGAGCCTGAGTAACGCCTTCATCATCTTGAAGGATAGAGTGAATCAGATTCACATTTCGTGCTTGTGTGTTACAGTGAGAGACATGTCAACAGCAGCAGACAGAGTACTGGCGGGCAGAGCCTCATGGTGGATCACACAGTGAGATCCAATAGCGTTGGGACTTTTTTGCTTTATCCTGGAAATAAATCCACTTCTAGATCCAATCATTGCCGGGCAACCGTCAGTGCAGACACCCACAAGTTTTCCCACTTAATTCCGCTGTTGTCAAAAAATGTGGCGACCACTTGGAATACATCTTCTGCTTTAGCAGGCGTTTCTAGAGGTCTGCAAAACAGCATTTCTTCTTCAATTGAAGATGGTCCAACAAAGCCAACAACTGAGACAATTGGGCAACATCAGTTGTTTCATCACACTGAACAGCAAAAAAAGGTGACACGTGTACCTTTTAAAGAACTTGACACTCAATATGCTTCGCGAGCTCATTAATTCGTGTTTTAATGGAAGGATCAGAGAGAGAAATCTTCCCAAGCTTTTTGCTGTTTGCCTCCCCCAACACAAGACTGGCTGCTTTCAAAATGCACGGTTTTATCAATGTTTCACCAATGGTGTGGGGTTTCTTCTCTTTAGCAATCTTGTGAGCGATTTCATATGACGCTTCAACTACTTCTGCAGATGACGATAAGCAAAAGCACTCACTACTGGCAATTTTCATTTTTCTGAAAGAGTCCTTCTCGCTTTGAAAAAAAATCTAAAGGCTTATCTTGATGGCCAGGGTGTTTTGTTTGAAGATGACGTTGCAAGGGACTTGGTCTCAAAACGTCGTTGCTCAGATTTTCAAAACATCACACATTGTGGTACAACTTGACCATTCACTGTGGTATCAATAAAGCCATACTTCAGATAATCTTTGCCATAGTTTCGCTGTTTTCCACTCATTGTCAATACAACTGGAGCAATTACGACAAACACCTGATGATCTAGGCCAGAAATTGACGCTAAAACAATGCCAGAATGTTACCAAAACGTAAATGCAAGTTACTCCAAAGATACCGATAACTGAAACTGAAATTTAGCATTGAACTACCTTCACTTTGTTGGCTGACGTTTGACTTTGGCCAGCACTAGTTTTTTCATAGCATGGGACCAAAGGTGGGTAACCGCTACTTTATAAATAGCGTCGCTACCACTACCGCAGTCGTTCCTGAATAAAAATAGTAGCGTGCTATCGCTACCGCTCTTTTTGCCGCACTTAAAAAAGTTTTGGTATTGTTTTACAGACGTAAGATCAATTTTGAAACCCTAATCTTGAAATGTTTTTTTATGAGAAGTTGTTAAAGAAAAAATGTGATCTGAAAAAATAGTCATTGAACAATTATGATGTAGGAAAAATTATTTTACAATACATGCACATATATATGAAACCCAGACTTCAGAAACGCCTGTTACAGGCCAGTTTGCCTGCAACAATTATTACTGTACAGAAAACAAGCTTGCTGAAAGACTCGCAAGCCTGAAATAGCCAGGACAAATTCAAAAGAGCTACACCCAATCAAAACTTATTATTAAATCAACTGATCCTAAAGACAACGTCATAAAAACATCATCAAATCACAAGACTAATCACAAGACCAGTCACAAGACCAGTCACAAGACACAAGCGAAATCACATGACGCCTGGTCACGATCAGGTGAAACCCCGAGTACCAAGATTTACCTGAAGGTTCTGGAAACATTTAAACCAGCTAATCACCAGACAATTACGCCAGCAATAGCCAATTGGAACACCTGAAGAAAGTGGGAATTCCCAAGTCACATGACGATTTATGAGTATAAATAGCGTCTCATCTGGACTGAAAGACAGTTGGAGACTTTTCTCCCCGCCTTTGTCCAGTGGGCAAGGTCAAGTCATAGTCGGCGCCAAAATCTCGGCATGATCAGGAATAAAATGCGGCAACTCGCGGCTTGTACCAAGTGCCATGCCAGTTAAAATTTCCAGCAGAACGGTTTGCTCGAGTAAGGCTCTGTCAGGCTAAGTGTTGCACTGTATTAACGTAGCATTCCTCATGCTAGTTGTTTAGGCTTAAACTGTATTCATGAGTGAGTTCCATTCGTGCCGTACCGAATTGTTGACATATCAAGCACAGTCGCTAGCTTCTGACTAAAAACAGTAGCTGTGAGAGTCTGATTAATAACCGTTACTAGTAAAATTTACTCCATTATTTGAGCATGCAGGTTGTTACAAGATTCAATCAAAAAGTTGAGACTTTATAAAATATACGTCTATCTATTTGACTGTTGACTGATAGTGTCACATTCATGCTTCGCCGCGATTAGCTTGAATCTCGATGTGTGCGGTAAAAAGCTTGTGTGATTCAAGGCGGAAATTTGTCATTAAAAGGCACGAAAACTTCAGTCTTATGCGTATAAATAAGTCACATGGATAGGTAATCCAATGCGAAAGAATTGTAGATCATTTTACCGCGAATATTATGAAAACAGAATTAATAACTGAGTATTATGAGAGCGTTGTAACATGTCGAGAAGTGCTTGAAGATCTTGAACTCTCGTACTTTGGTGAGTACCATCATGTTTTATTTGAACTTATGTCGTGGCGAATAAAAGCTAAAAAAATTAAGAAATATATATTGCATTGCTGTGTGTTTCTGCTGAGGTGAATCACTTGGAAGAAATTAGGTATTGGGCAATTAATTAGGCCTGTCAACCAGACTTAGATTCTGCAAGGACGGACCTGGATTCAGCAATGAGAACCCATGCTTAAAATGTCACTGCTGAACCCAAATCACATCGTTGTCACCCTTAAGCGTCGCAGCATTCGTTACACGCCTTATAGAGTGCATTTAGCTGTGTGGGTCGATTGTTGTAGGCTAGCAATCGCCTTTATCAATACAACAGGGTTCCCACACAATTTTCAAAACCGAATTCCATGACTTTTCCATGACCTTTGTTACACTTTTTCCATGCGTGTTTAAGTAATTCTTACACTTGCAAACTGGTAACAGTCTTATTAAAAATAGCTAATGTTGCGCTAATGGGATCCAACTCTGCCAAACTTGCTCCCTGTGTCGTAGTTGTGTCGCATCTCAAAACCAAACCAACACTGCTATCAATATCAACCAGCTACCTACATTGCCAAATATAGCAATATAATTNCCAAATATTTATCATTTAACTGCTAGAGCAAAATAAAGAAATGTTAGGAGCCGATAATTGCAAAATAACTAAAAACAGATCCCCTAAATCGGGCACAAAACTAACATGGGAGAATGTCATCAATGGTTCTTAGAAGAGAGTCAGTTAGATACACGATTGCTAACATTGCGTTTGAAAGTATTCAAAGTAAAATATTTCCTTTCTTCTC
>JGI24159J19872_10002880_pt1 | contig 20942 bp, 12 predicted proteins | sample Ectturendosymbi4_FD_19872 | JGI IMG/M metagenome (IMG submission 19872) | reverse complement strand
ATATGTGCAAGTTTGAATCATCGCAAAAAGACGAAAGCAGATGGCAGTCGACTGATTCCTCGAAAGCATACAGAAACACTAGTGCTTTTAAGTGTTTGTAAACCTATTTCACCTGGCTTGACTTTAAAGCATTGTATTATTTTTTTGGTAAACTGGCATGCTTTTCATGTTAAACTTATGCTTTGTTATTATGATGATCAGTGATCATGGAAAACATGCAATATAGGCTCACTAGCTGCATAGACAGTTTGCCACAAAGAGGTGCAGAATATTGCTTTTGAGACTGTTTAAAGTAAGTGCATAAGACAACATTAAATTCACAAACGTTCTTGCTTGATTGCTCTTAACATTTGGCTGAACACTGGTACTGATATTAATTGATTTAAAAGCTTATTCAAATAGAATAAAGTTATTCTCTATTTGGGTTGAAAAAGCTTCTAGGACTGAGATTGCATAATTTACATGAAATTGATTTCTTATTTAAAGAATTCGCAGATCAATTCCTTTCTTTCCTATTTGTGGAGAGTTCTTTCATGAAGATAGATGTGCATGTTTAAATCATCACAGAGAGGTGAAAGCAGAGTCGAGTTGCCTGATTCCTCGAAAGCTTACAGAAAACCTATAGCTCACTATTGTAACTCCATCAAAGCATAAGATCAACAATTTCAACTGGATGGTGCCATGAATAACTAAGTTTGGCAACAAAATAATCTCAGCACCAGTCACCAGCAATGTACACATGGACAGACTAACTTATGAACTCAGTAAGTAGGTGCTAGAATGTTTAGAATCCAGGCACCCCACAGTGGAAGGTGGCAGAACATCAGCACTAGTAATGACTATGCAACATCAGCCTACATGCAACTGCTCGGACACAAAATCTGCATACATCTTTTTGAGTCAGTCTAATATGCACAAATGGCATCAGTGTGGCATGAAGTTTGTAAGTTGGGAAAGAAACATATTCTTGGGGTTGTGTAAGCACAGAAGTATATGTGTAACAGAACAAATGCAAAAGGTAAAAGAGATTGCCAAATGATGCTTTGATCTTGTTCTTGCTCCATAGGAAGTACAATTAGGTCAAAGGCTGCTGACCCTTTTTAGATCGTGCAAATTCTTAATGAAATATCAAAAGGCTCACACTTTAATTATTGTCATCAGCAGAAAAGAAACTGCAGATTTTTTTAAGGAAAATGTTAGGTACCTCCAGACTTGTAGATACCCGATTTATCTGATTATAGGGACCTGATTTTCTCTGGTTCTAGGGACCTGAATCAGGTCTCTAAAACAGCTTAAAAAAACCCTGAATGTGTATATTTTAATGACAAAAACTTTTGTTTTCATAGCTACTTCACGAAATCACTGAGTTAGTGATTTTTCTGTATTCAAGGTGACCTCATGTGACAAGTATGATACACGCAGAAACAAGGGGTTAGTGTTTGGGTTGAAGGTTTAGGATGAGTGTTTACAGTTAGGTTTAGCCTACTGTTCACACAACACAGACAAGAAGCTTTTAACAGCTTGTCAGCACTGAAACCATGGCAAAATTTGTCCAGTGGACTGAGCTGTTACAGACGTCAGTCATGTGTTCCAAGCTTGTCATGTGACCACTTCAACGAATTTGGCCAAAGGCAAAAAAGGTTCAACAGTGCTTTTGCCTCACGAGGTATAACAGACACTGCTGATTTGTAATACAGTAGAATTTGTTTAATTTGTCATCGTTAAATTTGTCAATTAGTTACTTTTTTGTCGAATTCCTACCTTTTGTGTACATTTCTGTTCGTCTAATTCGTCATCGTCTAATTCATCAATGTGCTCAATTCGTAACCTCTTTCTATCCCTGAGAAGCATTTTGTTAGGCTAATGCATCATTTGCAGTTTCCTTTTTGATGTCTAAGCAGCTAGTACATGTGGCAATTCAAACAAATCTTCATCTGAGCATTGTTGCACCTTGCAATTTGTTTATCAAATTTATACAAAAGGTGTGAAGCGCGACCCAACTCCCATGGAAAGAACACGGAAAGTCTTTAAAGTTTATGAAAAATTTAAAAGGTGTTAGATTAAATGGAGGAATTTAGATAGAGTAGAGGAATTAAGGAGTTTAATGTAGTAAACAAACATAACGTCATAAACTTGTATTTTACTGCAAATAAAAGCACCATGTATACGAGTTACTATGATAAAGTATATGAGCTGCTATGATAGAATTTTTACCGGTTTGCATAATTCGTCACTTCACTTAAATATGTCACTTTTTTCTAATCCCCTTGATGTGACGAATTAGGCAAATTCTACTGTATGTTGCTAACTATCCACTACTTCATTTGTAACTTTGTAATTATTTCTTTTGTTTATATAGCCTACATACTGAAGGAAAAAAATGCACTGTAATGTCTTTCAATTGGGATTTGAGTCATGCAAAAATATTGGCATCAGTTATCACCAATGAAAAATATAAAACATTGGTATTGGCCTAAAAAAAGCCTTGTCGGTTGAGCTCTAATCTCTGAATTAAATCTATTGTTTCTTGACAAAAATGACTATGCAAACGAAGTTGTTGAAAAACAGTGAAACAAGTGCTTTCCTATTTCATTTGTTACTTTGTGTGTATTGCAAAGCTTCATGTAAAATGCTGATCTAGTCCTCATCAGCTATAAATTTTAAGTATTTTTGGAAAAGTGTTATTGTCAATAAAGCTTAAAACAAGATTGATATGCAGATGTTGCTGCTATGCGACACCATGAGAGACACTATATAATCATGGACGTAATCTTTGCTAACCATTTCTCTGAATAAAGATACCTCAGCTTCAGTGTTTCAGCCATGTCACCAGAATGCCATATGAAAGTTTGAGGCTGGTCTTGTAGGCTAAATCAACTTAAGAGACCCACTGGCTGCCAAAGGAAAGACTCCGTGATCATCTTACAAATCTGGCTAGGTTGCGCCTTAGTGTGAGGTTTACAGATCTGAGGAATGTTTCTGATATGTGTGAAACATGTTAAAGCCTCCCAGAGGTGCAGCCCCATGACCCCCTGGAGGAAAAAGCAGGTTTATAAAACAGTTATGTACATACCTATTGGTAAAGCCTCACCTGATTTTAAATAATGCTTTTGTTCCCTTAGCTAAACCTAGTACATCAACTATGTTAAATAATTTCGCAATGCAATGAAGTACGCTTAAAACATTATTAGACTGAATCTTTTTTGTACCAAAGTGTGAAGCAACATGTGTCATGTAGCATGCCTAATTTGGTATAACCAATCCTATCAAAGTGAAATTCAAACTTTTTGTTAGTTCATGTGTAAATATTTTAAATATGATTCAGTTTCATTAGTGTTTTTAGTACTCTTGTAAATGTCATGATTGGTCAGCAGTGGCCATCCTTGTTTGCTTTTGCCAGGGTCATACAATAACTTACTTAGTGGATGAGTTATCTGGCAGCACTGTGCATTAATGTTCTGGCACCCACCCATTAATGCCATGCACGATGCTGGACAGGCCACAAGTGTTGTTTTTCAAATCTTTGAAATGACCAGACCAGGAATTGAACCCAGCTAATGAAGCTTTAGTGGCATGTGCTCACCACACTACCATTTAGCCAGTACAGTGCAATGTGTAATTTCAATAACTTGCAATTGAAACTTTCCGCATCAGATGCATGTTTCCAGGTTTCATCTTAAATAGCCATGCTAAGTTTGTTTTCTGTTTTTATGTGAAGACATTTGAAAGCTGCAAATAATGCTAGAAATAAGACACCTAGAGTAAAATTGTATTTAGTGTTACAAAGGTTTGTGTTGAAGGCATCACGTTGAAGCATCACTAAGGTGCATCTGTGTATTCCATTTTGTACCCAAAGATGTGCAGCTGTTCATGAAGCTATCAAGCAACCTTCTGTGGATTTCAAATTAATGCATGAGGATTTAATTGTGTGTCATGGATCACAAGGGATTTATTGCAGTATCAGTACTTTTTGCACTTTCTTATTTATGTGCTGGGCAAAACATTGTGCCATCTGGAGGTAACTTTTTCTTTCGGTTAAAGCATGCATATTATGTCTGGTACTCTGAATCCAACCACTCATTAAAGCTAAGTTTGTTGTTTTCTGAGACATTACTTGGTGTTTGTTTTCCTGCAGTTTGTTAGTTTAAATGTTGCAATTGGATTGAATGACTTCTAATGGAAATTTTGCATTTTATTTGCATGTTTTACATATTTTGTTTCAAGCTGTGTGGGAATTAACTGTGTTTTGAGAAAGCTCATTGCTTGAAATTCCATTTCACTCGTGATGTCAGATTGAAAATTGAAGGTTTCATGTCAAGCCCAAAAATCATGATTACACCATTGTAGTATGTTTATTTCATACTATTCTGCATCCAGCAAAGCTTACAGTTGCAGTGTTAGATTTCAGTGACTTGATACTTGTTTTTTTTTTGTAAAATGTAAATCACCAGTTTTGTAGTGTTCTGTTTGACCATTTATACTTGAATACACAGCAGCACAGTCTGGTTTTAGTACTGTATGCCATCACCAAGAAATCATTTTTCAATGATACATTAAGTTGACAAGCACACCATGACAGTAGCATTAGGTACGACTGTTATAAGGCACTTGTAACATAAGGAAACAAATATTAGCATTTAATTGCAGTCTAGGCTGCTAGTGCTAGCCACTACAAGTACAGTATTAGTCTCAATGTTGTATTGTGATATGTACACTGTATTTTTCAGGTCAACAGTGTGATGGCATAGTTTGTCAAAATCAAGGTTCCTGCATTAAGACCTTTGACAATAGCTATTACTGCAAGTAAGTTGATTTACTGCTTATGTAAGTTTTTATGACCAAGCATGTTAACAGTTTTAAAACAAATTTCAAAAAGAAGTTGTACATGTTACTGAATATTTTTAATTTTGTTGGAAATGTCAAGGAACATGTGCTTACGTATGTTTCTCAGTCAAGGATTGGTGTTTGTTAAGGTGCCTATGTGAAATCTGCAGTGAGTTTGAGTGACATGAGCATGAAAATCATCTGTTCTACAGTAATTGTTGTGACCTGCAAAATGCCCTTGGCTAACCCACTCGCTCTGAAACTTTTTTAACTGTCTCAGTAGTTTGGGTGAATTGGATGATGAATAGCAACGGAGCAACTACTTGTTCTCCTATATTCCCAAGGCAGTTTTACATGTGCATGAGTGTGCTGGCGCGCTGACATCTGATACTACTGAGAAACAGTAGTTGTTGGTGAACCCTTAGGGCTTTGTAACTGCACACTGTTTCTAAAACACTGATGTTGAATCAGCCTTGTGAACATCTGTATTGATTGGTACTTTTGCTTCTATTGTTTTTATAGTGCATAACTGCAGTTCACTCCCTTGAGCTGTTTTTTTGGTTGTTGATCATAATTGGTAGTGGTTCCTTTTGAAACAGGCTTTTAATTCTAATTTTCATCAGAATATGTATTACAGTGCCTGTATTTTTTCCTTATGTAACCACATCAGTGATGGCAATAAATTTACCTAATTAGGTTTTTGGTGTATTTTTAAATAGCATAGTATCCATTATGATATCAATCTTCAGCCTATTGAGTACCTGTTGCATTCAAAGCTTTTGTTTTCTTGACTTGCCATGTTACGCCTAATGTTCTGTTGCTGGTTGTCTGTTGTGCTCTTCTTTTGATCTATTTCGCTTGACTTAATGCCATGAAAAGGAGGTCATGGTGCCAGTGCCTGTAAAATTAAGTTGAATGAATAAGGTGGAAGATAGACCATGAAGGTGGAAGATAGACCATGGGTTTTCTAGCAAATGGGGTAGTATTAACTCTATGCGGTTTTGTAGTATTGATAATAATCGATGCAAGTGTGTTGGTGTAAGTGAAAAAAACAAATTCCCAATGCTTGATCTGTTTTAGTTGCATTGTCGACTGTGCAAGATCCCATGTGGAAATCTGAATTTGAGATATTGTGGAGTTGTGATAAACAAACTGCTATGTGTCGATCTGTTTCATCCAGCCTATTAACAAATTTCCAGTGCGAATATTGTCGTGCTTTTCTTCAGTCTGGTTGTAGGCCCTCCTAGAAAGTGTGGGATCTGTATTGCTATTTCTTTTCCACAGTGGCCGAATCACACAAGCTTGGATGATTCATAAACAAAAGATAATACTACGTTTCTTCTGGGCATGACATTTCTAATTTCCAGTGCTTACCCAAAATGGGCTCAACATTAAGCCAACCTTTTGTTCGTTGTAGATCGGGTGTCTTGCTAGGCATTGAGCAACTTCGGAGTGGTGTCGTGTAACTTGTATGTTTGTGTATTGTTTGTTTAAGATTTCGTTCGGAATTGGTTGACATTGTTTTTCAGCTGATTGTTTCGATGTCTGCTTTTTAGCAGGATATTTGCAGTGCACTATGTAGACATGGTTACGTTACTCTTTGCTCTAAAACAACATGACATTCACATGGTTCTCTTCGCTTTTTGGCAGTGCATGTTGTTTCATGTTTCGCGAATAGCAATGGTTTTAAGTTACCACGAAGCGAGCTACGATAACAGGAGGAATCGCGTGATTTTTGTTCACGTTACAATTTCATAAAATGTTACATTTGCTGAGCTATTTCGTGGCTCACTGTGAAAAACATCTTCAATTACCAGTTGGTGATCCATGCTCGGCTTGAGAAAAATATTTTCTTTCAGAAATACTTCGATGGTTTGCGCGTCGAAGACAGTGTTGTTGGTCGATGTTACTCCCATGGAACAAATTAGTGGCTGGTTCATTATTTTCAAGCTAATAAGCTGCCACCATGGAAATTATCTGCATAAAAGCACAAAACGAAAACTGCAAATATGTCATTAACTCGTATGAATCCACTACAAAGTACAAACGAAGCCGAGAAATTTGGTTTTCACTCAAGGATTGTGGTAGCATTTGTTGTCGACGCTTGATCCAGGACTTGCTCAGATTTGTCCAGACTCTTCGTAATACCACGCAGGCGACTTGCTGTCGGTTTTATCCTGAGTAAAGCTGTGAGCTTGTGGCATATCTTTTCAAAAATTCTCCAGTCAGAACGATTTCGCATGTGGTTTTATGGTAAACTTACTGCAGGTCTGTAATAATCTCCCCTACATTATTCTTGTAGAACGTACGCAACAGCAACAACGCGTTTCGTCATTGGGTTGTAAGGTGATATTTTACAGACAAAACCGCGACAAGGACGGGAAATACGCTTCAATGCCTTCGCCGTTTTGTTTCGTTGCCCGCTTGTCGCGGTGCACGGGCAATAGAAACGACGACTTGCTTTTCATCTGATTCGTCGAGGCAATTCAACGTCTCAGCCACAATGGTGACCAAAAGCTGGTAGTTAGGGATCGTTCTTTCACACGTTTGAAAATCTTTCTATCTCTGCGAACTTGACAGCAATTTGTTGGCTTTTCATTTTTGCGGAAGTCTGTAATTCCCCAGGGATTTGAAATGACTGATATTTTGAACTGACCATTTAATGTCGAGTTCTCGTTGCGTCTTCTTCGGTTTGCTTTATAAATGGTTGTCAGTTTTCGATTCGCTTTATGATTCAGTCAAGCAGTTTGTAGTTATTAATGTTTCTGCGACTAGAAAATCTCGCATTAACCAAATGCAGTCTCCACATAATTGGCTGAACACGAAAACTATTCATTCGTGGGTGTTTGACTTGGACATGATAGCGTCTAGTTTTCTATGTGGGATCAAAAAAATTACGCCGGTTCGGCAGCTTTGTCGAGATGTACACCCTGCGAATCACAAGTAGGTAGAAAATGATAAAGCAGGCGTGAAGTTGCGCACTCGTTCAGCATTTATGTGAGAAACTTGTTATCTTTCAATTTTTTTCGCCGTTTGGATCTGACGACATGAACTGCAGTGCCTTGCTGCTTTATGTTGACCAGGATTTTGTGTCCGCAGAAGGTTTGTGTCACTGTGTCAAGTTTGAACAGCTTCTGTAAGAATGCTTGTCGGGAGTCGTACAACCAATATTTCACTGCGCAACGAACGTGATCTATTTCTGGAATGGTAACGTGTGACACGTCACTGAAATTTTTCAATGCCCTAGGAAGATTTGTTTTCTCTCGGTGCTGTAAAAATTCTTGAAGGGTTGTAGTTAATGAGCTCTTTTGGCTTCTTCATATAGAAATCTCCTATCTAAAACTTTATTTTTACATGTCCATGTTAATCAGTGTTGAAATGCAAGGTAAGTTCATACTAGCAAAGCTGTTATCTGCACTACTCATTGCTGATAACACGTAAATTAATAGTAGAATATGTTCAAATTTGCCATTTGATCATGGGATATATTCACATTTTCTGCACTCACCTACGAAGTATAATGACGTAATTCAGTTGCGCTAGGATTGGCCAGTTTCTGCTTTTTGCCGACTTCCCCATGATTAATGAAAAGTATGTGGTGAAATCGAACCGCCATTTCCCCAGACGCGCTGAACGCGTTGCCAGAGTCACGCTCTGTTGAACACACAATAAAATAACCAAAGACTCAAACTCGGCAGGTGCACATAAAGATTATAGCTGTAAACCGGTGCTGCGCTGGCGCGCGCGCTATTTGGTAGACAATGCAAGGTCAACGTCATTGTAAGAATCCATGCCGTTTTAGGCGAATCGGCCTCGATCTGTTTAGTCGTAGGCGGTGTTTTCGGAATGGTCTCACTGAAATCTGTTTACGCTGTCACTATCACTTGCCCTTTCGTGAAATGGATTAAACGGACCCTGTTCTGCATGCTATGTCACACTTGCACCATCAAAAGTGACCATTTCTCCAACCTATGTCTCATATGCAAACGCCATTAACACTGACATGCTATCTAACCAAATACAGGTTCTTGTCTACGTTAAAACCAGCCAACTGAACTCCACCTCAGATTACGTTACAACATGGCTTCTTCGTAACAGCTATCTTTCAATGTCCATGTGCGAATTAAGGATGCAGAACAGTTGGTTTGAGGCGCGAGTAGTCTATTTTATTCACAGTCTGCAGTATTGAATCTTGGATAGGAATCAAAAGAAGTGTGTACGTTTTGTTAAGTGGTGAATGGTAGTTGCGCGGTTAATATCTACGGTATTTCTATTAAATAATGTAGTAGAGGTATGCACATTTGCACATCTCACTCAAGCAGTGATGTAATGAAAAACACAAAATCAGTTCAGCCTCGTTTTCTGTCGCACGTATTCGTCACAGTGGAGAAGGAACTTCACGTTTGAATATGGAAAGTGCTGGTAAAACCAGCTACAAAACTTAATGAAAGTTCTGTCGTATTAATGTTAAAACAGTTTAAAATATATTTTAAACTGCAAAGCGATGTGTAGTCGAATCTCTCATATTAGAAGCCGTTCTCTGCGCTAATGAGCTGAAAACGTCACTACTTAATAGTGTGCTTGTTGTTTGGACCGCGCTGATGGTAGTCATTATGTAGGCTAGGTGCCGAAGTCATGCACGAATCTAGATAAAACAAAAGCGATAAGTGACCGATTTGCCTTGGTGATCAGTTACGCAGGAAAGAATTTAAATGGTTTCCGTGCAAATTCTGATTCAAACGTTCAACGCACGTGGGAACTTAATGTGACGGCACGTTTGACGCTAAAAGCATTATTTCCGCATGTGTGTGGGAACACCCTATTCGATTTCCGTTCGCTGATGATTGCACGTATCTTTCTTTTTCGGTTCGCTTGTGGGGTCAAAGTGTGCGTCACAAGCCGATTTTTAGTGTTATAAAACATCCAAATGAAGCTTATGACTGATGAGTAATACATTCGCAGGAAGTGCAAATCGTTACCTTGTGCTACCGTTACCTTGCTGAAATTTAGACGCTCCTCGCTGATTCGAAACGAGAAGGTTTCGAAGTCCTGCCCCTAAAAAATCGAAGCAGCCTTTCCTGTGGTTCGTTGCGTCGCATGTTGCTCTTTTTGACATTAACCAGGCGAACGCCACGCTTGTGACAATGCAGTTGTACAAGCGCTGGCTGCTTGCTATTTGAATGGCATGGCGCAAAGAGCAGATCCAAGCTTGTAAACAAACTCTATCATTGCGAACAGCCTGCCCTGGGTCTTCTAATCACATAAAAGCTTGAAATTCCACCGCAGCTGCGCACATAAAAACTTGAAGAGCGAACTGGAACCGAGTTTCGAATTTCTAACGTGCCTGACAGGACGTTATTCGCTCATCAGAGTGGTCGATTAATGCTTATATGACCTCCTGTGAGAAAAGTGGCAATGTGCACTGACACACATAGCGTGCCTAACGACTTCAAGCAGTGAAACATACAATGTGCGATTAATTTCATCTGTAAAACTTTACTTCTAAACATGGTTTTGCAGCAGTGCTTTGGCTTTTCTGATGGTTTCTGTGCGTGGACTTTGGACGGAAAGAACCGTTGCCATACTGCAAATATCTTTTTCCGTACATTATCTGCTTTTGTCAATCAAGGCACAAGCTTACCTTTTCCGTCAAACTACAAAAATTGCTGCTGCTGTTGAATATAGTGACACATTTTTCAGGTTCATTGTCTTGTTTCCTAGTATCTGGCGATCTGCTACTGGACATGACAGTCGCGATGACTCATTGGTGATAGCTTCCAGTGCTTGGAGGGCTTGCGCGAGATGATATTCAAACTAGTCTAACGGCGTTTATTTCGATGCCACTTTTACTTCACGAGGTTAATGAAAGTCGGCGTTATCTTGCCATGAGAGGAAAATCAGCGTACGAAACAAAATGGGTCATTATTTATAAAATGTAACAAATCATATTAAAGCATGTTTTGTATAAAAATCCACTGCGTTCGTTTAGTTTTTTGCATTGCAATAACGACGTGCTGTTTGGTCATAATCTTCGTTGTGAAAGAGTTTTGACACTGCCCGCGCTCAACAGTTCGTTGCACACAATGATCAAAAAACAAGATTTTAAAGCATGTGTTTCCTTAACGTACGTCTGGTTACAACCTACCGCAAAGCACGGCTATAAGCGTTAAGTGATACGTTCGATCCGAAGTTAGAGCGCTTTCATTGCCTTCAGGGTGCTGTGCTGATTCGGTACTGTGCGAATATCAGGTCTTGACGATGCTGTTAGGCGCTGAGAAGGTACTAGTTAAGACCTTTTGTGCCCAATCAGTACTGCCTCTTCTTGTAATTTTGTTTGCAATCCTTTGTAATGATTCTGTGTTGGCGCCTTGTGTCATAAACTTAGAACGTATCGCTTTGCCCTTGTCCGCCTCTTTTTGGTCATGGATAGCTTTAAATGTCGTTAGTTCAGCGACGTGTTGCAGTTAATCTTTGTGTAATTGTCTTGGTACGTTTCATCACATTTGTTGCGATAGTTTTGATTGCCACTGGACGATTTTGTGAGATTAAAACTTGACTGAATTTTCAAAAGCCGAGAAGGTATCCTGCATAGTGTAATCATTAGGTTATCTGCTGAATACTTCGCATCAGGATACCGAACAATAAAGCGGTCATTCGTTTTTTTTCAGGCACTTCACTCGCATCTTCAGTTTAACTAGTCTCAACACAAACCCTGAGATCTTATGGTAGCAGAAAGACGTGCTCTACACACATCGGGAAGTTTTATGTTTTGTTAGTCAGCTCTTAAGTGCAGCAGTTAGTGCTGAAGCGCACCTAGACTGCTTTCCATCAGTAACAACACGTTTCAATTTGCGAAAGGCTTTTGATATATGGCCCTTTTTTGACCGGGTGGAGTTGTTTCTGCTCTCTGTTAAGCTCATGCCTGGTGTTGACTGAGGAATCCGAATGTCAACATCTTTCTTCTTTTGTTTCATGTTTCCGTCACTTTTTGTAGAAAGCTGGCTTTGGCTCATGCTGCAGTTGAAAAAATCTCTTCTGAAAAGCGGTTGATCGTGAATGGCAAATGTCGCATGATTTACAAAATGACCTCGTTGCAAAGCCGTCAAGAAAAGTTTGCAGTGGTTTTAGCTTTGTAATAAAAGTCTTTCAATTGGCACTAGTTAAGACGAAACAAATACCAGTTTTTTTTTAATTGCTGCGAATCACCAGACAAAATGCAGCGAATGCATATAAGGCTCTTACTTGCAATAAGCTTATTCAAAATATGCTCTTGCGCAATAAACTACGCTCATATGCCATTTGGATTTGGTTGCTGTGCTCCGTGGAACAACACCAGGTTTGCTCTGTGAAATAGTTTTCCGTGATGCCCATCGTTTGCGCTCAAAGAAAATCTTGTGATGGAAAATCGTTGTGCTTTTTTAAACAGCAAATAATAGTAGGGTGTACAACGCTAGCATCTTATCGGGAGTAGTGACAGGTGGTGGCGACAGCTCTATGACAGAACCTAAGAGCTCCGTAATCTTTCTAAATCTTAGAGCGAGACGCAGTTCGCTGTAACCCCCTGCTGTCCGCTTGTAATTTGTGGCTGCCAGCCAAACGTTGATATGGATACAGCTCTGTGACGTAACACGTGAACTGTCGGAATGACTTTTGTTTTTTTTCAGTCGTTCATATACTCATGTTCACATGGCTTGTGGTCAAAATTTCTGCCTGCACCACCTCCTTTGCCTGGCAAAGGAAAGACGGTCGCGCATGTTCCAAAGCTGTTTTGTTTGCAAGAGCGCAGAAATTGCGACCAAGATCGAAGTTACAAACACTTTTGTAGAGGGTAAAACCTCGAACTCTCAATAGCAACAAATCGATCATTTTACCTACATTTTTGACAGTGACCAGTTTCTCGAAAAACGGCGTGATAAACACAAAAAAGACCGAACGAAAAAAACTAACCCATCCAGAAACTATTGTCCAATGCTGGAAGTTTTGCTCGTTCGTGTGTTCTACATTTGTTCAAATGATATTTCGAAATTGTAAGTTGCAATTGGCGTTTTCACCTCTTCACTTTCCTCTCTCCGGGTGAAGACTTGCATTCGTCAGCATTTTCGAATAAAGACATGTGTTTGACGTACACTGTATGTTCAATGACTTCACACCCACACACGTCTTTACTTCTCTTTTTTGGATATTAAGTTTGATAGAGGGATACGACTGCACTAATATGTACTCGCAATGGTGATGCTCACGATCTGCGATGTTTGTTTCTTCTATATGTGGTGATTACAAGCTGTCGTTCATCGTATTGTCAAAGTTTATCCCCATCGACGATGTTTTATCTCCAAACAAACGTTGCTCGAGATAACAACAAATCCGCACAATGCGCTAGATTTACAGGCTATTGCAACAAGAGGAAGACTTGAAAGTTTGAGCCTGGAAAGTTGGCTGTGCAGAAGCGGTTTGTTAGATGACTTCTGTTCTACACAATACGAATCTCAAAATCGGTTTACGACATAGAGTAATTCAATACGCAGTTGCTCGTAACTGGCTGCATTGGTTAACAAAAAGTCTGCAGCAAGTATGTGGCTTCGGACCAAACACAGAAGGGCTCTTAGCGGATGATGTTAGAAGGTCGTTGTAGACCTTGTATTCCGTAGTTGCTTTGCGACGCTTTCAGATTCTTGCAATTCAGAGTCGACCGAAACTCATCGTTGTGTGCTAGTTCCAATGGCTGCCACTCACGTAGGTTGAGGGGTGAGATTGTACCCTGATGCGGCATGAGTAATGCGAGGCATGGGCGTTTGAATGCTATCAGAAATAAAATCTGCAAAGGAATTTGGGTTGGTTTGGGATGATGAGCCTACCTGCAACATATCTCGTTCAATTGCGCATCTTTGCAGAAGGTCGACAGCACTCAACTTCACGTACGTCATCAACTGGGGTTTACGTCAAAACCGTAGTGTTATTTTATCATCAGCAATGCTCTTCCATAGATGTCACATTGGCAGCTTACGTTTTGTACCATAGTTGCTTGGCTCAAGAAGTTGTCGATGTATTTGAATGGTTTCCAGAAAACGTGGTGTCTGTGTCGTACTGCTCTATAACGTTTTTCTGAAACTGGCGTCGGTATATGGGTTTGGACTTATTTTTCATAAAGCGTGCAGAAAACGAATAAAGAAAAGGTGAACACATCCAAGCAATGAAGAAATGGTTTAAGAACTAACCGATTGTTATCTGCATTCGTTCGTTGTAGTTGAATAAACGAACAATTCCACCAATTCCATTAACCTGGAACACGCTTAGGGTAGATCTTGTAACGTATCGTATCGTATGAGAAATTGGAGCTAAAGCAACAGCGATCATGCAGTGAAATCTTGACATCTGCAAAAATAGAGAATGCATCAAACTGCTGGGCTCGTACATTACGGCACAATTTCTGACGTTTATATCACCATACCAAGTCCTGGTGTAAAACGATAGGTTGCAAGATATCTGCAAGTCACTTTTTAGTCAGTTTCACTGGTATGCTTATATGCTTTTGTGAAAATGTAAAACACAACTGTTTTCACTTTGTGTTAAGAAGGTGAACAGCAGGTGTATTCACTGTTTCATTCCGCATATCAGCAAAAATAGTTCCAACGCGACTGGTGGTTGCCTCACCTTTCTTTTGTCATGTACTGCTCAGTGCTGCAACAGGTTTCTCTTCAAAAAGCACTAGATTCACAAAAAAAATTTACTAGATTTAAAATTTTTGCGTCGAAGTTCGCAGTTTTGCTAGAAATGGTTTAATTATTTACATTATCGCGCAAACACCATTGCCTTATTTGCAAGTTTGTTAATGTCGATCATACTGAAGCCAGGCAAATCTCACACCAACAATCATCAGGTTTTCTTCAAGAACTGTGTGCGGCAACGCTCACGGAAAATTTTAGACCAATCAACCTAACATTTATTTAATTATTTCTTCTGCAGCGTTCCTGCAACGAAATGAAAATACCGTCATGGCCAACATTGCAGCAATTAACAGGACGGAAGAGAAAACAATCAGAAACTCAAATTAGAAACACTTGTTCGTTCTTTTAGTGCAACTGCAAATCTACAAATAACGATCCACGTAATCAGTTGAATACCGCATTGAAAAGGGCTGAAGAGTTAGAAAAAAAATGATTTTCTTCAAACACATACTTTGCAAAAAAACACTAGATCTAGTGAAAAATCACTAGGCGTGGCACCAGTACTACTGCTGAATTGCAAGTGTTTGCAGCTTGGTTTGTCGTGTTTTTAGGAGTCTTCCTTCTTCGCAACCTGCCATAGGTTCCACGACGCACAGATTGAAAACATTTCTTGGATGCAGCACAGTGGCCTTTATCACTGTTTTAGTAAATTTCGTGCTGAGTATTCGTATCTGGTTGGCATTCCGTTTTGTCAAATTGTCCTGCGATGCTACTCTGCATACTCCTTTGGAAACAGCGTAGTATTTGCTAAGACCTCCTAAGAACACAAGTTGTGGAAAAGCAACTCGCCATTGAATATTTCTGCTTGTCACTGACGGCTCTGTACGCAGCAAACCCTTGCTCGTTGCTCGAGAACGAACAACACTGATACTATCCAGCCGTTTTCCAATNATCATTATTTAGAATTCTCATTTTGTTTTCGTACAGGTGCCCGAATGGTTATGGTGGNCGTACGTGCAACGTAAAAAGCAACAAATGTCAGCCGTCGACTTGTCAAAACGGTGGAACGTGCTTGTCTTTGAAAAGCAAGAGGGGACCCCTTCAGGTTTTCTGCTCTTGTCCTGCCGGTTACACTGGGACAAGGTGTGAGAGTGTTCTGCAGCAAGATGCTTGCTCCAGTAATCCATGCCGGTACGGGTTGTGCCTGCCTCTTCCCAGCTACGACTACATTTGCCAGTGTGAAGACGGTACCCAAGGTGAGTCATGGTTTGTTGCGAACTTGTCCACCAATGAAGCTTATTCGATCCTGGTAGCACTGACTGGCTTATGTTCTTAGACAAAAAACAAAAGTCTCTAACGCAAAAGAATGCTTGTCTGATGTAGGAAAATGAAAACTATCTTGTTTCAATTGTAATTAATTCAATTTCAGGTAAAAGCTGCCAGCCGTTAAATCATTGCGAACCGGATAACCCTTGTCACCACGGGGGCGTGTGCACGACGGTTGGTAACACATTCAAGTGTTCTTGCCCTGAAGGTCTTTACGGTGACACCTGCCTGACAGACCGAGATGAATGCTCTGAGATGGAGTACCCGTGTCAGGTGAGATGCCATGTTCACCGAGTCTCGCCATAGTAAAAACAATTTCCATATTGAACGAAGCCAAGCGAAAGTATAAGCCTGGTGTGTAGAGTGAGTGAAGGACATCCGCCTTCAAAAATGCAAGGTTTCATTCATTTTAAACTCAAAATAAATTGTTATTTCGTTGACGTTAATGCGGTAAGCTGCCCTTTTGCACTCAATGTCCGTATAGCCTTTGAACTGTGGTTGGCAGCATTTTCACTGACAGCGTCATTTAACCCATGAGCAAGATTTTTTCGCTGAAAGCTGAAACACGTACTCAAAACCATTCGATGTTTTTGACAACCGTTTGAAAAGATTGATTGTTACCGTAGTGACGCCATGACTAGCCAGTGGAAAAAATTCTGCGTAGCTTCAGGAACAGGAGACTGCAAGTGAAATGTACCAAAGATAATTAAATTAATCCAATCAAATTCCTTGCTCCAGTGTTGTTTGGTATTACTGCTGGCAATCATAAAAGTTACATTGCCGGTAATGGCACCAAATCACATCGAAGAAAAGCGTATGACAGCATTCTCTGATCCGTTTCGATTAAATGGCTACTCGTTCGTAGCAGTAATGGAAAGATTTCATTTTAGCGTCAATTGCAGCAGTTCCGTTAAAAAATGTTACTTGATCTCATCTCTTAACTGGTGACAGTGAAATGAAAAGGTCAATAGCTGAGTTGCTGGGTCAGTGGAGTAATTTCGTAATTACCTTTAGACATTGTCAAGATTCTTAGATGCAAGTTAGTTATCTTTTTGGACTAAGTAAAAGCTCGAGATTCAGTGATGGTTTTGAAATGCTTGTACCACCCAATTGGATCCAGAAGCAGACAAATGTACCCTCATTTGCATTCTGAAATTTGTTACAGGCCTGGGTATAAATTGCAGCTGCGCAAAAACGTTGGAAGTTAGTCTGTGAATGCGAGCGAGTCGGAAAACGAGAATGCTTGAAATGTATTGTGACGTTGAAAATACGCCGGAGAAACGAACGCGTTTCATGGTTCGACGTAATTGTTTCGTACACCAACGGATAATTAGTGACTTTAAGCACCTGTTTGCTTCATCTATGTTTAATGAGGTACAGTGTTGCATGTGCATAATTCACAAGATGCACTCGACCAGTTAATTTCAAGCAGTTTGCCGATTAAGCATCTCCGACCGTATTTTTGCGCTCGTCGCATGCTTCTTTGAATCTGTGCTCATCGCATCTCAGTTTGCCCAATAGATAAGTCTTAGCACCAGCATCCGATCGTGCGCTATGTGATTTACAATTTGACTCGCCGAAACTTCTCCCGCCAACTGTGAACGTCGTCGGGCTTGCCCAGCGGTGTTGGCGATTGGTTAGTTGGTCGTGGAACTTTGTATCGTGAGTTCATGAAGTAGCGCAACTTCTCCATTGCTTCTGTTATTGTCTTGTTCAATTTGCGGCGCATGCCAAGCGTGGACGCACTTCGCGCTGAGGCAGTTGCCAGCCTTGGAAATAGTCCTTCGATTTGGCGACACAGATTGGCGGGCCAGGCCTCCGCGAGCAACTGTTTGTATTTGCCGAACAAAGACCAGTTGACACGAGCGCATCGAAACGCGCTTTTCGTGTTCTTGAAACCGAGCAGCTACAAAACGTATATTTCGACTTTCTTATCAGAGCACGATTTCCACGCGTTGCTGTTTGCAGCGACATACGCCAGGCGGCGCGCAACGCTACGCACATGTTCCGTAGCATATTATTGCCCCGATTACTTATTGATGACGTCGCGGCCACAAATCTGCGCAATACAACCCGGCGGTGCGCGCGCACACACGCGCCGTTCGTTTCCATCGCATGCCGCGCAAACGCGCTCCGTGGGAAAGTTGCGCGCCAGCCGCCCGACAAGAAGGCTCGTTCGGGATTAAACAAAGAGTGATCGCACTCCAGCGATGTCGCGCCCGCTTGAGGTCTTTTTTCCACAGTTAATTAAGCTCACTCTCTTCACGCCTCGGTGCACTCGGGCGAGAGCACTTGTGCCATGCTCGAGGTTTGAGAGGGTCGCTCGGATCGAGTTACTTGGACAGCGTGAGCAATCGCGTTGCTAAGTTTTTGTGATATGCTTTGCTTGAAACGATCCTCCGCGTGCCACGGTGCATTGTTGTTAACGAGTCGCTGACGTTCGGTAGCACTTTTTCGCTTTGTGTTTTCGCGCAGCTTGTTGATGGTGGCGTTGTTTCAATCACAATTAAGGTAATGTTTCGATTCCGTTTGCTTACGAAACCAGACTGAAGCTTTCTTCACAAGAATCACTCGCATGCGCTTACCAGGCTTTGTGTTGAATGAACGTCTGTGTTTCAAATCTTGACTAACTAATTGGAAGACGTAAAGTATTCTTTGTTTTTATGTCATTCAAATGCGTTAATGAAATAAGGCTGCTATACTTCTTGGATTGGTTGCAATATTGATCATGCAGTCACTGCCTGTCATCCCTCTGTTATGTCACAACTTTGCCAAACAAAAGCCAGGAGCCCAATGTGTTGCATAAGCTTAAAGAATGAAATTTATTTTGGACGTGCGCTATTTTATTTACTTTTATCGATCCGGTGGGAGCAATACTTCTATCGAACATCAAGAACCAATACAAAAAATTTCCATTCACACCAGCTGCGTTAAAACTCTAACTGCCGTGATGGCAACCACACACCAGACATTTCTTTGTCCTATCTATTTGATGTTTTATTCTTTGAAGTGTGGTTGTACGAATACACTCTTTCTATTTTCTTCTTCAAACAGAATTAATTAGCTGCGAAACAGATTTTCACCAAACTTGTCAAAGAACCAGCCAGTTTTGACAAGGGTCAGTGGCATTTGCCACTTGCAATTTTCGATAAGGTTAACGATGAGGCGTGAATTGGATTTCATTTTGTTAGTGAGGTTTATTCGAAGAATTTTGGGCGGAAGTTTTGGGAGCACGTTTCTTTACTTTTATGCCTTTTTGCGAACGTCGTTTGTGGCTGTTTCGAACCGATAACTAACCGTCCGCAATTAACTGAAAAGCTCTAAATGAAATTTGAACCCTCGTCTTCCCGTGTTTGACAGAAGTGTTGGCCAATCGAGCCACACTTAAACCGAGCTGCCACTTTTGCGTTTTAACACCAGCGGTTTGGATTGGTTAAAAAGAGTGAATATATCAATTTCAAACTGCAGGGTTTGCTAAACGAACTTGCCTGTTCGGTGAAATTTTCGTAATCGCACTGTACCGCAAGGCCAACCATTTTGTGTTGATCACAAAGTAGTGCAGTAAGGTAATGTGACTGAAGATACTTGACAGCGCTGAAGCGAAGAAAGTTGTAAAATGCGAGTAACTGTTACTCTTGCTGCAAGTTCTGGTTTATAGCGTCATGTCGCGCCCAGATATATTAGCTCTCGACGTAGCGCAGTAGTAGTTTGAAAAACAGCAAAGCGGTAAACCGTGACAACGTGTCGCGTTACTTTGGTTTATCGCAGCAGCATTCAGTCGTAGTTGATCTTTTTTTCGCTTAACCCGAAAACATTTTCGCCATCTCAAATTTCTTCCTTGACTTATTTCCGTTAAACATCGTTGGATTGCAGCTCATTGACGTTTGAGACAATTTTTTTCATGACAGAATGGCTCTGTGTGCGTGAACATATTCGGTTCTTACAAGTGCGAATGCGCTGTGGGCGACACCGGCAGCGACTGCGGCTTGCCGTTCGATCGCTCCTCCGGCAGTGCGTGCAGTTCTGAACCCTGCTTACACGGAGCAACATGTAATGACCTAGCACCGTCCACGTACGCGTGCGTATGCTTGCCAGGTAACCTTCCGTTTTGGCGCATATATTTTGTGGATTCGCTGAACAATTTTAAAATTCTTTTACGTGATTCTCAGTTGCCAGTCGACTTAACGTTGAAACTTGTTTTCCTGCAGTCGTCGCTCGCGTGCTCTTGGTTGGTTTTGCGTTGAAGTGAGAGCCAACCGCGTTTAGACTGCATGATCCTTTCAAAAGCAGTTGCTTGATTTTTGCTATCCTAACGAAACGCTTCACGAAAGTAAATGGACGGTCGGATTGTCACTCGTCATTCAAGTAGCACAGCGACACTATATTCTTTTGAGAAATGACGTTCTCAGAAAAAATCATTTTGTTGTTATTACAAGGTGTCGGGGTTGTTTGCTCTGACCTCAGTTGAACCGTTTGCGCTTGCAGGTTATACTGGCACCAATTGCGAAATCGACATAGACTACTGTCTGCTCAATCCTTGCAAACACGACGGTACATGCGTTGATGGTGTCAATACTTTCAGTTGCATCTGCACCCCTGGCTGGACAGGTACGAATGTTTAAGTCAGCTGAAACCTGAAGGACACTTTAGCAAAAATATGTGTACTTTGCGTTACCTGCAGTCTCTAAATTAAAGTTGTGGCGTAAGAGAATATTTGCCATGCATTTTTCTTGTGAAGCGTTTGTAAGCTCAACTGATCCGCTGCAGTGGGGTTGGCCTTCCTGCCATGTTGAACTGCACAAAGCTGGCAAGTTCTGTGTATTACTAACTTTCTAAAATCAAGACGCAATCCGTGTTGTCGGTTCCAGGCCCGGGCTGCAATACTGACGCCGACGAATGCGCGCTCGATCCAACCCTGTGTAAGAACGGAGCCACCTGCTTAAACACCGAAGGTAACTAAGCAATAGTGTATCTAGTGTTGCACCAAGACCTCCTAGAAAACTTGTTGATTTAGGAGGCCTTAATTGCACAATGCGTGTACTGCGGCCTCTGCTAGGACGTCTGAGGTAGCTCTGTCGCGCATAACCCGTTGCCAGATGGGAATCTAGCCCTTGCAGACCTGAGTTT
>JGI24159J19872_10002879_pt1 | contig 20942 bp, 13 predicted proteins | sample Ectturendosymbi4_FD_19872 | JGI IMG/M metagenome (IMG submission 19872) | reverse complement strand
TTGCTTTTCTTTACCTCAAAATGTTTAACTTTTTAGACAATTTGAAAACGTTGTTGCACCTCTTAAAACTCAATGAAAGTTTTTTTCAACTTGAACATGTGTTTTCAATTTTGCAAGATTTAAATTAATGTACAACACCTGTTTTTGTCAATACTCGAATCAAACATGTACACCATGACAAAATTGCGCTGCTCTTTTTTTATATAATTGAATCAAAAATACCAAACAAATTTAAGTTCAAAAATGCGTACCGACATAAGCCATGGACATTTATTCGTGCAAACTAGCTTTAGGCATTTGATGATGTTTCTTGTTTGTATACTTTTACTGCTTTCAGTTAACTGCGCTTTTTAAAGCTTATTAAATAGGATGAGAACAATGTTGCAAAATAAATCCGTTAGGTTCGTTTAAAAAGGTTCAAAAACGTTTTCGTCAAATTCTTCTCTGTAGAGCTTCATGTAGTAAGTAGGAAATCAGGTCAATCTTCATGAAGCTTTTTGTTGTAAGGGTATCAATTGATATTTTGTTCTGGAATAAAGATGGAGGAAAGAGTTGCATCGACTACGAGTAAAAGCAGTTTGCCCGTGAGAGAAACATAAAACATCTCAGTCCGAGAAATTGGTTTGGCCAAGTTTCTCTAGTTGTTTTCTCCTTTCATTAATAAAAATCCGCATATTTTTTGACGAAACGAAAGTATTTAAAGTAACCTTTTGCAAAATGTAAATAAAGTGTCTACTGATCGAGAATGAAAGTCCATAACAATGATGTATATACAACTTTACAGATTAATTTTTTCAAGAGGAGCAAATGAATTTCATTTTCAACTAGAATACATTGCAAGTTATTCTGAAAAGTTAAATTTCAGTGCAAAAAGTAACAAAAATATCATAAGCTTGAAGAGAATTAATCAAAATGAGATTGTCGTACAAAAGTTGGGGAGGAAGAGCAATACGACAGTTGAAGAGCAATATGTGACACCATTTATAAGACAATGATTTTGCAGAATGCAATTGTTATTGCAAGTAGACTGCTGCTAATTGTATTTATATTAGAGCATTGTTAGACATCATATGCAGGTCTCGTTCGAATTAATTGCTGATTAATCACATTTTTTCAATGACTCCGTTATTTTTTAGCATGAGTAATCAGTCGAACACACAAAGTTCGAGTTTATAATAAAAACATTTGCAGGAAACATCAACACGCTGTTGAAATGCATAATGCCAAGTTTGTGTAAGCTACCTTTATGTTTTTGGAAGAATGCTGCCAAAAACAAAATTGCCATTAGCGCCATGGTACGTTGTGTATGATCAAAAGCATGAAATAAATGATTTAAGTTCTTTAAAGCGGCATTCGGACAAAGAATGATGAAAATTTTTCAATATTTTGTTTGCAATCTGAAAGATGATTTTACAATTTTCAAAGGGTTTTCAAAAACGTTTTCTGATGTTTCAGAAACATGGATGTTTTAACCAAACTTGAGACAGCTATCACAAAAAATCCTAAAGGCATTGAAAAGAAACTGCTATTAAAAACTGGTGAATAGCGTCTGTTGACACCACCGCCTAAGCTCTAGTTTTTTTTAACAAAAGAACAATCAGAAAAATTACATTTGAAAACAGACGATTCTTACCGCAGCTAGAGTGCCTTCTGCTCGCAGCGTTTGTGACTTGAACGTATGTTTACTGCTTCAAACGCCCAAGGTGAAGTAGAAAACAATTCAAATCACAGGTGATAATCCATCACTGTTCGAAATAAGTCAGATGCAACCTTGGTATATCCACAAGAACGCACAGGCTGAACCAAAGTTGAGTATGCTGCGTAAAGTCAAAGTTTGGTTATACAGCAGACAAAATAAAGTAATACCCGAAATGGAAGTTATTTTATAAAAGAATTGGTGCATTCATTGATTTGTACTATCAGTTTCAAATCAACTTAATTTTTTCACGTTTGAATCTAAGTTTGTAAATAAAGAAACACCACAAAAACATCAATACCTTCAAGCATTTTTTATGTCCGCCTAATCGTTTCTCATTAAAACGCTTCCTTGCTAAATCAGTGATACCCTGCAACCGCTTTCGAAAGGGTATTTTAACAACAGTTTACAAGGTAGCAGGGAAGATAACTTTGCAAAAATCTTCTTGTAAGTTTTTTAAAAATTCATTAAAATTCTTGCATGCCAGCAGGCAAAATTTAACCAGGGTTTATTAATTTTAAGCTTTTTCCTCGTGAAATTTACAATACTTCAAGTGTCGGTGAAACTGATTTTACCAAGATACAGCATTTAGCGGAAATGACGGATTTAACACATCAAGCAAACCCTATAACCAAGCGTATTGGGCTTCATCGAAAAGGAAAATATTCAATACTTTAAAGGTATTGAGAAGATTTAAAAGAAGTTTAAAATTCCATTACTGCAAACATTGCTTCAATGCAATGGCTCTCTTTGCGGCTCAACTACCAACTATAATTTTTCACTACTTACCACAGACTTCTGCATTTTTGCAATCTAGACGCCACCAGTAAATATCTAAATTAAAAAGCATTTTCAATGTGTACGATCCCAACTGCATTTGCTTCTTATAAACCATACCAAACTTTTCCATAGCTCAGTTACGTCTTTCAAAGTTAACACTGAGTTTTCCAAAACGAAAACAACTTTGCTGTTTTCTCGAAACAATTTTTACTTGTAAAATTATATCGCAACAACCTTCGCCACAAAAAATTATTGACATAATTTTCCACATTTTAATTCTCCGCCATGCTAACTCATCATCTTCATTGACTGAATGCACTCTGTTTATTTTAGCTTTGAAATGCAGTTTACTTCTTCAAAATATCGGTTAATGAGTTTGTTTTGTCAAAAAACATTTCAGCTTTTCTCTAAAAGTAAAAATCAAAATGCATTTTCCCTCTCAAAGCTGGAGCTGAACAGCACGTTGCTGTTGGCAATTTGAGATATGATTTGGACAACCGCATCACAAATCACGCAAGCATCATCATTCACTGAACGCGAAGTAACTTTTTCAATCACTTGTTTTTCTCCAACAGGACTGTTCTTGACATTTTCTCGCTCTTCTGTCCTACACAGGCTTTTTGTTTCATGCACGACATCAACACAGCCATAAAACAAGATTGCCTGAAGCAACAAAGAGCTTACCGTCGAAAAAACAAGATCGGACCAAAGTGAATATTGAAGTGCTCCAGCACTGTTTGCCAAACTTTGCAAAACAACAGCTCTAGTGTGATCAAACCGATGAAGAACTTCTTGCTTGAAAAGATTTGCAGTCTACAGGCCGTTCTGTGCCTTTCCTGAGTGGTTAAAAGTGACTTTGCCAAACATAGNGGGGCGATCGCACCCCCTAAAACCTACGAAAGTAACCTTTTTCACCATGATTTTTTACAATTNGGAAAGACACCTGACTGCCAACTGAGACTTGACTGCAAATGTTACTGAAANCTCCACCCCCCTAAACTTACAGAGTGGATCCGCCCCTGNCACGCAGTTCTGTGTCTTTNCTGAGTGGTTAAAAGTGACTTTGTCAAACATATAAAGCNTCAAATCAAAATCTCTGTTAGTCNTGTNTGTNATTATAAATAGCATTTACAAATTACACAATTGCATTCCATGTGATTTGATTTTATTCCGTTTTTNAAACGCTTCGNTGGCTATCACATNAAAGAATGATATTTGGAAAGATGTNGATTTCAGTACTGTNATAAAATGTTGTAGCCATCGAATGATAAATCAACCGCAGTTTCAATTTAAGGCTATATTTTCGATGTGAATATNAGCAAAACCATTACTTAAACCTAAGCACTCGCTCAAACCTATACCTTCAAAAATCTAAATAATTACTTCAAAGCTAAACAATCAGAAACTACAACAAAGCTGCTAACTTGAAAAAACAATTGGAAAACCTCCTCTGCCTTGCACACGGCACATCTTTGTCTAGCTATAGCCTTGCGTACAGCGTGGCAAATACTTAAAGGCTACCGCTAAACCATCCAAAACACACGCACAGCATGCCTGGGACATTTTGCCGCTGACTCCCCAACACTGTAACAGCTTACGTTGCTAGTGGTTCAGAGTTTTTGTTCCTACAATTTTTTTAGCGCTGCGAACTTATTTAAAGTAAAAAGTTACTGCAATTAGGTTAAAAATTTTAGCAAATTTCGTTTCCACAAAACAATCTTTCAATTACAATAACATGCAAATTTGCAATGACATTCAGCTCAATTAAATACTATGTTTCATCTAAGGCTGTTCAACAATTAGCAGTACTTGTAAGTTCAGGAGTTCTGGTCTGGTAGAATTTTCTAATGTCGACAGCTTCATTTGCAATGTTTACCAAGAAATGAGTTTTACTTCAGACAGCTCATCTTTAGTAAGCTTAGCGTCGTATTGCTGCGTATAGCTGGGACCCTCCATCTGAACGATTTCCATGGATTTTGTTCGCAACCAAATTTCTGTAAAATCGTTTATTAGTAAAATTAGAAAGTGCTCTACAAGCACGGCTCCTTAAGCCTGTTTAAAATGATTGCTTGACACAGTAATGTAGCCAGCTCAAAATTTGGGAGGGCCAAATATGTTGACTTTAAGCGAGCGACAGTATTTGGTGTGAGACGCAGCCTCTCCAAGCACAAAACAACAAGATATGCTAGAAATTTAAGGGGCATGGCCTCTTTGCCCCTCTGGTTACGCCTATGCTCGACAGGGTCAACCAACCATGCTGTTGCGAAAACTCCAATGCTAAGGGAAGAACTCACCGAGCATGTATCAGCCGATTAATGCTGCATCCATTGGTGCACGCTCTGGGAGGATCACCAATGGAAACCGGAGTGGTTGGAGAACACTACCAGACTCCGTGCTTTCGTCCCCGACACCGGCACCCACTCTCCTGGAATGGCCCTGCCAAGAACAGCCTGGATCCGGCTTAACCGCCTCCGTACCGGTGTCGGACATTTCCGCTCCTGCTTGTACAAATTGGGTATGGCCTCCTCTGCAGCCTGTGAGTCTGGCACAGAAGAACAAACCGTCGACCATGTTGTCCTCCAATGTCCAATCCATCGACCCCCCATGGACTGCACATCCTGACGGTTCTGGACGATGAGACAATCGAATGGCTGCTCAACACCTGCCCCGAGATTTAGTGCGGCCTAGCGGTGGATTGCAAGAACTGCTCATACGATGAAGAAGCTTAAAATCTTATACTCGAATACTCGAGACCTGATACTCGAACTCGAGACCTGATTGGACGAGCGAGTTACATCAGACGTGTCACCAAACAAAGTGTAGTTTATTTTCTAAAAAAATCTACGATAATTGTGTGTTCATACGCAGTAAAGCTGGACAACAAGATACTTCCAAACGCAAATGCGAACAAGCTGTGCAAAGTTTACCTTTGATAAATCTAACCAACACCTAATACCAAGCTAAACGCGCGTTGGCACAAACGTCTACACGCAACAGAAGCAAGTTTTTCGTATTTGCTTTATGGTGCATCAATCAGGAAAAGCGAGACGTTTACGATCGGTAATGCAGTCAGAACCAAACAATTAATTTTTAATAACGAGAATCGTGATCTAACTGGGGTTCGATCTCCTTACCTCGGCACTGTGAATTTTGACCAGATATGTACATTTGCTAGAAATGCTTCTGGATCCAAACCTACAAATAACGATGTTGGCGACAAGAGAGAAGGATCAGCGTTTGTGTCATGGTACAGTGATTGCGATGAAAAGTAAAAATACAACTTGTGTACGACGATATACCAACATTGGAGGGTACGAACGGGTCGTGGGGAATAAAACTTGTGTATCGCATGGACATGCTCTTCCTTTTGAACATGGCGCAATGTTAAAAATATAATCAAACCTAAAAATATACGTTTTTTCGTCATGTGAAAATGAAAGTAACTCAGCCGATCAATCTACAACAAACAGACGAAGCACAGTGAAGGTTCATGACCCCAACGAGTAAATGCTCAGCGTTCTTCGAGTACGGCGGGTAGTTGTACATATAAAATATTTTCAGTCAACAGCCTTACTAACTTAAACTCAAACGTTGATTTCTCGAAAAGCATTCAGAGCTCAGACCACGCGAAGTTATTTACGAAGACGACGGCGGCACTTGTTCATTCAACACGAGCACGTTTTGCCACTTACCCCCCACATCTGACTCATCTTATCATCACACCCGAGCTGTCTTACCCCCACACCCGACCCAGCTGCTGTTTGTAGTAAATATGCAAGAAGTTCTTTCTGCAATATTTGAAATTTTTTGAAGAAACAAGCAACTCTCTGTTCGATTATGAAACATCTGAGTGGAGTGATTAGGAAATAAGGCGTTTCGAATACTTTCTCGACCTCGATATGGTTTAATTGCAAACTGATTTTTGAAAACCACACAGATCTTCAGTGAAATGTGCAGTTGGTAGACACCAGACAATGAGGTTGGATAGGGGGACTTAGTTTCTAACATAAGTGTAATTCCAACAGCAGATCATTGTCATCGGGGCCGAAACCCATCTGAAATTTTGCGGGAATCCACAGCATTACATGAATTGCATTGAGAACAGGCCCGTAACCAGGGACACGCTGGGGGGGAGCGAAGCCCCTCTAGAAAATTCTTCGCACCCCCGGGAAAAATGTGTTGGATATAGTTTGAAAATATTGGACATAGTTCAAAAAATTTGGGCCCCTCTCAGAAAACTCTTCGCCCCTCCTACTGTTCCAAGCTAGCTATTGAATGAGAATGGGTTAACTTCCAGTTGTGAACGGCAAGTCAACCTTTAACAGCAAAATCGCTGTGGGGTGGCGATTGCTCAGTGGCAACGTGTCCGCCTATCAATCACAAGGTTGTTTGTTCGAACCTCGCCTCAGCGTTCCTTGGGCAAGAGCGTTCTCATCAACCGCCCCGGCAAGCAGCAAACTTCAGGCTTTGCCATCACCAAAATTTAAAAATCAAAAAAACTTGTTACTGTGTCTCGACAAACACTTTTGTGACTCGACAAACAAGCGAACGGCATGTCCAGGGCAACAACGGAATTGCTGGGATTTTCACAGTGGTTCGCGTAAAGGTTTCGCCAGGAAGTGTTAGACGCAAATCCATTTTTCTACACTGAATCAGATCGCACGTGCGAGCGGGAATTATTAATAGCAAGACCAGCAGCAGATTTCTTAAAAATACTACATTTTAGGTAGTACTGCATAAAAATGCCATTCAGCAATGGATTTGCAGCTTTTGACAGCACGGAATTCTGGACTTGCACAGCTACACAATGAAGCATTTGCTTTATCTTCACGTCATCAATTAATTTTCAGAGTCAAACTTGATATTTCCCTGAGCCCTTCGCAGTTTTAAAAGAAATTAAAATCCTTTACGAAACACGTACAAATGGCATATGCTGAAGCAGAGGCGGGTAACTTTTCCCAGTCGAAGGCCGCATTTCAGAGGTACCAGTTTGGCAGCCGCAACCTGAAAGTTACGCATAAACAAAATCTTACAAAGCCTGTGTATGGTATTTAATGCACTGGTGTATTCAGGTTCGGGCACTTTGGTGGGGTGGTCGATTCTGCGCTAGAACAGAAAATTAGAAATGGTAAAAAGTAGTTACCAAAACAAATATATTTGTAAGCGAGCGAATGGTTGGAAGGTCGCACAAACTCTACGAGAAGGCCGCACTTTCGTCACCCCGATGGAAAACATCTTTTAAATATTGACGGCGACTAGAGATTTTGACAGGTGTTATCGTAGGTGTTCTTGGTGAGACCATGTTTAAATGTCAGAAAAGTTCATGAGCTTGGAAACCACTGAAGCTGACAACGCTGAAACATGCAAAGCGCGAAATTAAAACGCCAAGAAAACGAAAACAAACGAAACAGTGGCCTAATAATGTCTGGCTTAGGACCCATGAAAACTTTGCTACGGTGATGTGTATATATACCCAGAGAAAATGGGCTCAGTGTGTGACTTCACTTATATTCAAGAGGAAAAAACGCAGTAGAAAACGATTCGTTTCACCGTTTACAAAAAACACAATTCGTTTACAAAAAAAACATTCGTTTACAAAAAACACAATGCAACATTTGTAACGTTACAAACAGCACAATGCAACCTTTGTTACGTTACAAACAGCACAATGCAACCTTTGTGACATTACAATCAACACAATGTAAGCTTTGTGATGTTGCAATCAACACAATGCAACCTTTGTGAAACGTCTGCTAGACACTATGTTCGATGCCCAAATCCCAGTAGGATTTTGTCGCAGAAGTTTCTATAACACTTAAAAAATAGTAATAAAACATCTTGACTGGTTTGGATTTACTCTTCGAAGCCAGGAGGGAGGAGCTTCGTTCCGCTGATTCCTTTGTGCGAGACACGCGAAGGCCTGACCATGATTCCGTGCCTGGGGGGGCAGGAAAAATAGCGGCGGCCCTGCACGGAGCCGTCATTGCGGCCGATCGCTCCCCCCAGGTCAAGCCCGACCCAGACACCACCGGCAAAGTCAGTTCTGCCAACGAACCTGCAAAAGGGGCATGAAGGCCTTCAATGAAATGGAGGAGAAACTCTGAGACGAGTCGCAAGCATCGGCAATGACGTGTTTTACCTTTAACACAAAAGCTTCTTTAACAAGCCTTTTAATTTTAATCACCAGTGAAGTTCGCCTTGAGCCACTGATACGAAAGTGGTTAATAAAGCAATGTTAAACACTTCCTGCTGAACTGCATTCGTGCTGCGTGCTTTATTGAAAAAAATGGCTTTTCGTGGTTTCCTAAATGCGAAAAATATGAACATTAAGTTTATTGATAAATAAAAAGCACTTTTCATTACAAAATTCGTCTTCTGTTGACCGCGAATCAAAAAATTAACTTCAAATTTTTAAGATTGTGAAGTGATGAGGATATAGAAATCGCAGATTAGCGCGCAGGGCCGTTTCTGCGCAGCCAGCAAAACACAGCTGCGAATGCGAACGACAACACATCATGTTGCAATGGTAACACACCATGCTGAAAACAAACACATCATGCTGCAATGATAACACACCATGTTACAATAATAACACAGCATGTTGAAAACAAACACATCATGCTGCAAACAGCAACACGCAACGCTGCAAACTGCAACACGCCACACTACACACTTGACAATGGCCGAAGATGTTATTCCTTTCACGTTGACCTTCATCTCCGCTTTTAGTAATGTTTTCCTGTACATAAAAGGTAGTAACGATTATTCTAAACAGTGCAGCAAGTATTTCAGCAGTGTGCATGTGCCTGCACGCGCGAGATATCGCACGCAACCACTCACAAAAATTAAAGGTAACGCCTTTCGATAAAAATACGGATATCCTCAACTCAAGCTTGATCGCAATGTCTTCCAAGATGCGGATATCCTCAATAACAAACAAAAAGCAGACGAAATATTTCCCAAAAGCGAACTGAAATACTTCCTAGAGCGAAACTCCGTAAAAGAAATCTTTAATAGCTGCCAGGACACTTCGATCCGATAACCGCCAAGTTTTTCGGTGACCGGGTTGCAAGATTCGCTTGCTTTAACTTTAGTTTAAAAAAAAGAGAAGGGAGAAAAAATAAACGGCGTCACAAAGGATTGCAGGCGCCATAGTCTCAACGATGACCAACAAACGCAAAATCGTAGAATTAACGGCTTAGCAGGAACGAAACAGGGAAACGCGAGCACTACAGAAGAGTAGGAGACTGCAGACAACAAAACATTTACGGACTTTACTTATTTGGAATCAGACGTAATTTTTTCTAGAACATTTAAGAGCACAGAGACTTTTTGGCTCATCACGACAGTAACAAAGTACCGCATCCATATACTCGTATCCCCACTGACGAGTCAAAGCGTTCGTAACAACATCTGAGCAACTGTTGAAAGTGCCAGAGCGATGCCTACCCTGTTGTGGATGACGATCTTGGTCGGTCGCTCTTTGCTGCCACCACTTTGCCGGATCGGCCGCGTGACGTCACGCGGTCACCTGAAGCGGAACGACGTGACAGTGCTTCTGCAAAAGACGTTTCAAGCGCTGTTCCCGTGACGGTTTTAGCTTTTTCAGCAACTCGATGAACGTTTTTGACAGGTCAGCGTTTCACTCTTTGCTTTGCGTTTCGCACATTTTGCAAATGCGATGTCTGTCCAACACATGGCATTCGAAATCCCGCTTATCGAAATCGGAAACCTTGTTTTTTGCGAGCAAAACGTGAAAAAAGTGAATTGATTTTCAGCAACAACCTTTGAACCCCGTCAGCTCAATCGGACACCACCTGCGGACAAGGTGCGACGCCGAAAAGTTGGAAAATACTATTATTTTGGATCGCCCATTAAATTTAACGTAATGCAAATCGGATGAAAGACCCAGTTTCGCTTTCAAAGTCGACGCCAATCAGCTTCGGTTTTTTAGGCGAAGGTCGAAATACATTGTTTGTCGAAGTCTTGTCAATCAATTGGATTGATTGCAAGACTTCGCTGTTGCTATGTTTACCACCAACAGGCACTTGTAACCAACCCTCGCTGCTTGCTCGCAAAGTATCGTGATGCTGAAGCTTCGAAGGTGGGGCGAAGATTCCTTTGTTCGCACCGCAGCGGAAGTAGCGGACGCCGGCGACACATCCGTCGTTTCCGCCCTTTCCCTCCTCCCCATCCAACTCGATCCCGCACCAAGTGCCTGGCAACCAAACATAAGTGAAGATGCAGTCTGCAGCGTATATTGATTGCGGGTTGCAGGTTTNGCAGGAAGCTTCAGTTAGCGGAGTGGCAAAGCACAGATTAAGGCGACAAGTTTGATGGTTCGGACCCGCCATGATTTTATTGCATGGAAGCTTCTCGAACAGACACCACAGCGTCCGGCCACTTCACAAGTACGAAGTAAGGTGCGTGTGTCGCGTCCACTTACGTAATATGCAATCGGTATTACCAACAAAACAAAGCGATTCCGGCATTTTTGCTTTCGCGCTGTTTACCTGAAGCAAACTGCGCATTGCCGACGAAGCGAACCGTGCCCAGCTTCGTTCCAGCCACAAGCACACGGTCTCCAGCAGCGAAGTCGCACACTGTATCGGATTTTCTTCTTTCTGTAAAAAGACTCAAGGGGGTATTGATCGAAGTTACGGTTGAACGGTCGCATGAAGCGTTTGTTTTGTTCTCTTTAAGTTCTTGTTGATACGAAACAGCCTGCCGCACAAGAGTAAGGTTCTGATATATTCAGACTGGCGTTGGCTTCAGAAAGTACCCATTGCTATTGTCCCTAAAACTTGGAATTTTCTCCAATAAATAGAAAGAGGTCAGTGCGCACAAATAGCAAGCTTGTGGCCTGATATCTAACAGCAACAAGGTACTGCATAGGCAAATAAATCAAATGAAAACAAACAATTACTGGCGTAATGGCCCAAAGTGTGGTACATGTGCCCCTAGCGGTGCAAATGCCTATCTGAGGAGATACATTTATTGGACACCCGCAACAAATTAACCTTTAGAGGAGGTTCCTCTATCACTATCTTTTGTAAAATGTGCCTTTCGTGTTTTGATTTTTGTGGAAATTTTGAACCACACTAAAATTTCAGTTATCTTGACTAACACGGCCTCACTTTTGTCATTGGCGCGTTGCCCCGTTTCCATTTTTAGCGCTGCAGCACTGACTAGTAGCGGCACTAGTAGTTGTAGCGGCAGAGGCCCCCGTCCGATTTGATAGCCAGTACGAATCCACACTATGCCAGCTGCGAAATAGCCGAGAGTTCAAACAATCAATAATTGATTCTTTTATGAATTAAAAATTGAAAAAGATCTAATTTGGACGAAGTTCTTAACGAAAAATTGCCAACTGACATAGTCTTACTTCGCATCGACTTAAACCGCTACTTTCTTCAAACTCATTCACAAGTTGCGCTTTTACCGCAATAACAACCAGTTTTGTTGCATCGTTCATATTACTCAAGGTTGCCTTTTTTCGAAACCTTTGCATTGAAAAGTCTACGTATTAAATGAAATCAAATGAAACGACCACCTGCATCTGCAGCCTCGTTTCGCATCCAGTGAACCTATCATTTTCCTGCGCCGAAACAACGAACACACAAAGTAGCACACTCACCACGAAAGAGCACATACATCAACACATTCCCAGTGTGCAGGCATAAACTAGAGACTAATCTTCTACCTCGATCCAGCGATTTGCCAGAGATTTCTTTTCCGCCACCTCTGTTGCCGCCATCGACGCTTCCAACAGCTGCCTCGGCAGAAAACCGCTGATCTTTTCTACACCTGAGATAGATGCGAAGATATCAGACACACCAACACAGCTGCGACACGCCAACACAGCTGCCTCGACACACCAACACAGCTGCCTCGTATCTCTCTTGAGCTGGAAGTAAGCTTTTGTTTGCCACGTTTTTTGTTCAGAAGGGCGCACTTGCCTTGATTGAAGGTTGGAACATTCGGCGGACGTAACAATAAAGTGACGCTACGTCAGAGTCAAGAGGCGTCACGTAAATTAGGCGTAAAGCGGTGGCCGCTGATAAAGACTCTCAAACAAGGGCGCTTTTGATGTTCAAAGCCCACCACAAAGCGGATTAAGACTGATTTCATGCTAAAATACGAATAGAATGAAGCAGGTATAACTTTGCAACGGAACAAAAACGAAAAAAGGTTTGTCGAGTCAAACAAAACCAGATGCTCGGTCAATGTCGGAGTTGGTGTGATGTGAAGGTAGAATTGCTGCGCATTGTCTTTCAATAAGGCATCGACACAGAAACTGCAGAATTTAACGGCACGACAACCGAATGATCTCAGATGCATACGTCGGTTAAAATAAACAGGAAGTGCTGTACATTTCACCAATAAAACATTCACGCTGAGCAAGACATTGTCATACAACAGAAGAAGTCGCATGGCATCATGCGGTTACTGGATTGTTGATACAGTGGTAATGTTACTGAATGTTGTAGTTAACAAAAAGTATTACCAGTGTTTTTAAGGTGCTTTGAGGGACCGAAACGATCTCTCAACTTTTTCAAAAAAAAAAACACAGCTTAAACTCTTAAATCGTCTTAGCGGTAACCAAGGCCAATCTTAAAAAAAAACTAAAACCCTGACATTACTATGGTTACTTGTTAATAATAATAAGTCGCACGGCATCATAATCTTACTAGGTTGTTATTAGTAACCTGAACACATGCAGATCTTCAGAAACAACCCCTTATGTAAATGCAACACGGAAATACAAAACACTTACAGCAACTCCTGCATGAGCTTTGCTTTCTCTCTTTCACGTTTTGACGGTGGCTTCTGTGGAATGCACTGATCTGGAGTTCGACCTAAGTCGTCTTTAGCATTTGAGTTTGCACCTTTCTGTCAAAAAAGAAAGATTGTTTGGAAAATAGCAAAGCTTTTACCCAAAACGTACAGAGCAAAAAAACAGATCATCGGTGGTGAAGCACTTACTTAATGTGGCCACTCCACAAGTAATTTAGGATATAAAACAATAGTCTGCTCACTAGATAATCACATCAAAAATATTTTCACTTAGGTTCCTTTTCCATTAAGCTTCAAATAAGCTCGTACTTTTATCTTTCCACACAAACATTGAGGATGCAACCAGCGGCCAAGCAGCTGTATTTGTCAAAATCTACGACGTACGCAGTGAAGATAGACCGAATATATCGGCCGATATTTGGGTTTTACCGATATATCGGTATCGGGCTCAGTAGGGGTTGACAAAACGCTGTTATATTCCTCATGTATGCAGACACCTTCCGCATGGAAGCACAATGAACCAAGTCAAGACAGTTATCTTGCAGCAGTGCTAGCAGGTGCGTTTTCATAAGCAAGCAGACAAGATGAACCTTGAAGCACGCATTGGCCGTCGCAGCCGAAACGAAAGCATTATCAGTAATCAGATTAATTAAAAATCATAGAAAAATATTGAAATTTTCTGCAATTTGAAAAACTTCAGCTCATAAATCCAGATTTTTGAAGTTTCTGAAAAAAGGTAAGGCCTAGAATACATTATATTTTTGACAACAAAGCAGAAAACAAGATTTAACTTTGGAAATAACGGTTATCAGCTATCGGTCTACGAATGGCCGATATATCGGTATCGGCCCCAAAAAAGCCATATCGGTCGATCCCTATAGTATGCAGTAAACTGCTGTTATTACGAATTTACTGCGTGAAACATGCTGGATTGAAAAACGTCAAATAACTGTGTTTAAAATACCGTAGGTGCAGTTGTAAATACTGTATTCATCAAAGCCCTACTGCGAAAAATTTAAAGTAGAGGAAACAAGCTTTTCTCTGAGTGCATTACCAGTAGCAAAAAAGCAAAACGATCGTTCGTAAAAGTAAAACGGGAAAAGAGAAATAACTCTACTAGCGAAACAACACCTGACCCAGTAAAACGTCGCTTAAAGGAGCAGCTTACTTGAAGCAATACTTCAGCTGCCTCGCAGCTTAAGCACGCAGCCGCGATATGCAAGCTTGTGCCATATTCAAAGCTGCCACAGACGCTTTCTATTGCCACAACAGGCCACAAGTCACAAGACTTCAGCAACAGCGCTACCACCGGCGCAGCGTTAAAGTACGAAGCAATGTGCAAAGCGTTCATGTCCGTGTAAAGCGATCGCAAACCAGGGTCGGCACCTTTGCACAAGAGGCGTTTGACGACACCTATTCCCTGTTTATCTGTGACAAGAAAAAGAACAGAGGAAAGCGGTTAGCTTATATACAAAAGTATCACGATTTATGCAGTATCACAGAACCGTTATATTCTGAGAATACAGCAAGAACAAACAACGACACAACATTTTGGGAAGCTGACTGGATCTAATGAAAGGGCAGTTTTGAATGAACAGGAAATTCTCATCGAAATGCAAAACGTGCGGTCAAACAATGCCACATGTTACCTTGTGTTTAAGTTAATGTAATCATAAAGGCATTACCCAAATTTTATTCTTTTGATCAAGAGGCAAAAGTGGTTAAACACAACAGACTGAATCATTTAATGTACTTACTACTGCATTGCTTTGCAGTCCTCAAAGCAGCAATTTCACTACTAATACAATCTTACAAGTACATTACCTGTTAGCGATACAGCACGAATTGCATAATGAAGCATATTCATCCCAGTAGTACCATCAACATCATTAACATTTACACTGCGTTGCAGCATCTGCAAATATCAATTTGTTACAGAAATGTGCTTTAAATTAGGTCAAATGTGACTCTCCCACAACAGACAGTTGGATACTGTTTTTTTTTTTCATTAAGACATTTTGGTCATTTTTGGTTAAGACATTTTGGTCATTGAGACATTTCAGTCATTTGTATCACAGTTGTATTAAAACTCGCCGTAACAGTGTTCATTAACCTATATTCTCAGACATTCTGACCTAAATGACTTTATTTTTTTCAGTCATTTCAAAAACGTTTTGGTCTATGACTGAAAAATGACCGAAAAAAAACAGGTTCGATACATAACAAAACTGCAGTTAGTACTGTTCGCGAAGTTCATGCTTTATTGCGAAAAACAAATCTTCATTTCTATAGTTGAAATGGAAGAAGCAAATCAAGTTTACAATTTAAAAGAAACATTGCTCACATACAACTGCATGAAGACTCAACGCTACTATGGTCCATCTCATCATTTGGTGATGAAATCATTGCACAGGTAACCAGGTGCAAACACAAGTACAAGATACATACAAAAAATGCACACAAGTGCATACAAACACTGCACAAGACCACAGACACAACACCTACGCAGAGCTTAGGGTGATGCACACGTTGTCAATGTTTCAGCTGCATATGCTTCAGCCTTCATGAAGGTGTTCTGATGGCAAGGCTCAGTAGAGCATTATAAACAACCATCCAAAATTATTAGGTACGCAAAAACAAAAAAAGTTAGCATGGGCCAGAAATAGCAAACTTGAACAAAAGACAAACTCTTCATGATCTGAGTAGTTACGCTTTCCCTGGAATTCAAACACCACTATCAATTTGTCATGGGCTAAGGCACATCAATAATGGATGAAACCATAGTATATCCAGCTTTTACACAGCAACAAACTTAAAAGAGCAAATCTATGCCACAAATATTCTTTGAAGGTTTATTTAAACACATCAAAGCTAAGACAAGCAGTCCTAGAATTTTTCCATAATATAATCTGAAATTTAAATCAGACACTAAAGCAATGAACCAGTTGACTGTACTTTTGATAAAGGTTATTTCAAATCACTTTTGTTACTTATCACTGTGCATCTTGACGAAATATTTAAGTGCACATCTCACCTCATCAACAACCAGACCTATGTTGTTGCACACTGGACTGACAAACTGTCTCATTACAGCAAACAGTTGAGAAACAGTGGTGGTTTTATCAGCAATTAACCGCTTTCCTTCACCGATGCCTGGATCCAAGAATATTAAATCTGTATTTTTTTCATCCTGTTAACATGCATAAAAGCATTGAAAAGAGTTACATGAAAAAATCCCAAAGTTTGTTGGACAAAACACATTCACAATACCAGAACACTAATAGTTCAAGAATGTCACAGTTACATATCATGTACAGTAACATCAGTGCTTCTTTATATGAATTTTCGCTGGCAAAACTGGCACTTAACAAGTTAGAATGTACAGATTGCAACCATTTGAAAATTCTGTATGCACAAATATGAAGCTTCATTGGAAATGCAATGTAAACATTGCATAATCCAATCACCCAACTTAAGTTGAGCACAAATCCAAACACTTGCTAACAAGTTTTTGGACTGTCCAGTCAGCTAGGCTACAGTTCAACCAGTGAAACACTATAAAAACACTGGATAGCTGGGATATTTTTGCAAGGATTTTTCAGTCACTGAACGAATTTTTTTAAATGACTGAAAAAATTACTTTGGTCATAATGCCTTTTTCAGATATGCAAAAATGTCCTAAAAAGAAAAAATGACAAAGTTTTCAAGCTATTTTGAAAAAATGACCAAAATATCTTGGCAAAAAAAACAACTCAGGATGGCAAAAAAATAACTCTAATGTAACAAGAACAGTAAAAGCAAATCCTATCAGACTGGTATATTATATACTTATGACAGGTTTTTTTAAGGGGTTTTATGGACCCGATTCGGGTCCCTAGAATCAGAGAAAGTGATCATCGGATCCCGAGAATCAGATAAATTCCCTTCAAGTCCATACTAGGTGCCTAATATTTTCCTTAAAAAAACCTGCTTGTGACAAACTACCTAATTTTATTTTTTAACAAAAGTTGTTTATAACCACAGAAGCTCATAAGCAGGAAAAAAGCAGTATAAAATTTCTAATTAACAGATAAGTTCACCAACAAAAGGTTTCCTAAAATCTTTGACAGCATTTATCTTTATTCTACATTAAAATTAAAACAAATTGTAGCGAGCCATTACATCCAGATGCAGGCTATTGAATCATATGAAAATAGCATCATAACCCCATGTATTGCCAGCAGGCTTAAGATGTCAAAAAACACATTTATGCTGGAGGCACCTTTGAAACCTTGCAAAAAAACTAAAAACGTATGCTTGCTATGACAACGCAATGTGTGGCCAACAAAAGAAACTGAATGGATGTTAATACCAGTATCAGATTTTACAACATGATGAAAATCAACAAAATCATCTTGTTCAAAATATATACTTCAATTACCACTAAAGCCATTTAAAGCTATGCAAATATTGACTAGGCCTTGGAGTACAGATATCTTAACAGGTTAACCTCAAGTCCATATGGAAGAGGAAGATGAGCAAATGGGTGAGAGCATATATCTTCTTCAATTTCCTCAGCCAGCTCTGATAGGAAGCACTGACTTAAACTCCGAAGTTCTTTTTTGTGTATTTCTAAGCATTCACTTGATTGCAAAAGCTTGTGCGATGGTTCAATTTCAACCATTGCCCAAATTGTGAAAAGTTAAAAACTACCACAATTTATACATCATGTGTCACTCCTTAAGTATCAACTTAACTACTACAACTATGAACAGACAACATACGCATAGATGCTATCAGTCACATGATAGACATGCATCGATCAAGTTGATTCATACAGGACATTAGCCAACTTGTTTTAGACTTGTCTACAGTCCACAGCCTGAACTGAGAAGATATCGCATTGTCTTAGATACAGGGTATTGCAGAGACAGTACAGCATTAGTCTGCAACAATTTCAAGCTATGCAGTGTTTCACTTTATTTCTCACATTTCAAGTGTGTGTGCAGTGCTGTTTCTTTTTTTGTTTATAGAACAGTTTAATGCTTTAATTTGGGAAATCAATTCAGAAAAATGCAACAAAAACTGCAATAAGAGACAATAAATGAAGGTCAGGACAAAGAAAAACAAAAGCAGTGGCAGTAAAGTAATACAGTACTGCAAAAGTAATGTTCATGTTAGCCACAGAAAAATATAGCTGTAAGTAATGCATTTAAATCCACGAAACACACATGCAAAAAGATGTATATTCCACAAATGATATATCAAACCAGAGCAATGAGAAATAGCACATATGAAAAGCACTACTTTTTTGATTTATTGGTATACTACAACTGGCTTGCTGCTAGCGTATCTTGATTAAACTGTCACTGATTGTCTCAGGGCACCTAATATAACCCAACGCTTTCAATTTCCAGGAAGTGTCCTAAGCAGCAGGTTGTTCCTATTCACATTCACTACATTTGATCAATTTATTCGTACAAGGGAGTATAAAAATCTGATTCTCTAGTACAGGTATGGGAAACCTTTGACCTGCATGAACATTTTATATGGCCTGCATCAGAATTTTTGTTAGCCAACTTAGAACCCAACATCATGCCAAAATAAAACTCCATGAAAAAAACAGACATGCGGACATTAAGTCAAGAGAAGTCTCTCTNATTCCTTTACATTGTTTTCTCTCCTTAATTTTCCTGGATGATAAAGGCATTTTTAAGATGAAGTTATTTAATTTTTGCAGCCCACTAGTGATATACCACAATTCATATGGCCTGTAATTTAGTAAATAGGTTTCCCACACCTGCTACAGCATTTCATTGTAATCATTCCTTTGCACTTATTAAACTAGACCAAAAGTTTTGCCACTAGCATGAAACTTTACCATAGTGAGTTCATTACTCAATTGAAAGCACAGTTTCATAGGCAGTTAACTGCATAATTTAGCTGCAAAGTGTAATTAAATAGATACACTGTACAACTCCCACTTTCATGTCATTGCAATAGAGAACTCAATGGGGTTTCTTTTACAGATTTTCATTGCTTGAAACTTGAACATCTGGATGCAGACTACTCAAAATTGCAAAGTTTTTCTTTGATTTGCACTGACATGATGTCACTGTCAGCAATATTGCTGCCTGACTATCATGCTGCAGCTGCTTTTTCTTTACGAACTCTTCCGGAACTTCCTTCCTGTTTTTGTCGCATTGTTCAAACAGACGGGATTTCTATTTAGCGAGTCATAGTGCCAGGTGAAGTACCAGGAAAAAATTATCATGTGACACTGCAACCTTCAAAGACAATGAGCCTATTAGCTTCAGAACAATATGAACAGGTACACTCATGTCGAAAGTCCGCATGTTATCTTTTCCTACGTAAGCAAACCTGTTGAATAATTGTTTGTTTACAATGTCAACTGCCAGCCAGAACTTCTAGCCAAACTTATCTGGTTTATTGGCCATGTACTGGATGAATTTGCAATGTGCCTCACATGGCAACAACTGGTCATCCAGTGTGATGTTGTTTTTTGGCAGTTTGATATGAAAATATTCCAAACTTGCAAAACAAGGGTAAATTTATCATGCAAAAGATTCTTTCGCCTTCAGTTGCATCCTCTCATCATGCACAGGCAATCACCACCAAGCCTATGAATTTTTCCAGTTCAGAAAGAAACACATCCCAAACTCAGTATCCAGTCCATATGCGATCCTTTAAAACAGCGCATTTTCTTATTATCCAACATATAGATTCATAAAAAAGCGTTCTGAAAGACGTTAAGTCGACTACCAGAAACAACACCGCTGATTGAATGCAATGTAGGTCCAGGATGAAATCGCTCAAAACTGTGTTTATGCAATCGGCCGTAAGTGGCAGATGATACGGTATCGATCCATTTTCTTGCTTGAAACAGACCTGTTGCTCCTTGTGCCACAGGATGTTAAGGTTAGCTTTGGGAATCAAATTCATCATCACTACACAGATTCTGACAATGAAAACTTTCTTACTACTCACTAGCTACTCCAGCTTTTACGAATACTACTTCAGCTTCACTGTGAGACTCATCTTTGTTGGAACAACAGATGGAAGGTGTTGCAGAATTTGTAATGCACGCCTTGCTGTAAACCTTTGCCTCGACATTTTGTAACAGTTTTGCGTTTACGTTACCAAATAATACCTGTAAACATAAAAAAAAAAAACGGAATAGCATTAGACGCAAATTATTTGGGGCGACTGGTCACCCGCAGTGGAAAACCTCAAATCCGTTAGTACAAAAAAAACAAGGTAAAACTAGCCCGGCTTTAAATTTTCGTGAAAAAAAAATTCCTTGAGTGAAGCTTATCGGTTACCGGACTTTGAGTTTGTCTTCTTATTGACCACCTTTGTGTCGATTTGCCAACTCTCACCACACAGTTTTACACATTGGTTCGTTACTTTACACTTGTTCTTTATTTTACCATATACCTTTATGCTATTTAACAGGTTTCTTATACATTCCAATATAGGCTTTGTCCTGTTTTGTTGTGTTATTGCGCTTCATCATTTTCTAACGTTTTTTCATTTTACACTTCAATGCATTTTCTGTGACACGCTGTCACCATACTTATAACGAGTTGGCCAGCTTTGCGTTTTTTGTCTTTGTACGTCATACTACTCATTGTTTCTTGTTATTGGTATGCTAGATGTTTTGTGGTTG
>JGI24159J19872_10002878_pt1 | contig 20945 bp, 7 predicted proteins | sample Ectturendosymbi4_FD_19872 | JGI IMG/M metagenome (IMG submission 19872) | reverse complement strand
ATTTCAGAAAAATATAACTTCAAATTTGCAGCTTTTGTAGTTATATAAAATCACCTCTCATAATGTTCAAATTGCACCAGCTATTTTGCAATATTATTCCCTGGGCCATAAAATCGTCCCAGGTGGTGATATTGGCCAAGTTGGGAAAACTCCTCTAAATGGTAGGGCGCGTCGAAGACTCCAAGGTCTTAATTACGAGGCGGTCAAGGCTGACAGAAATTTTGTATAAGCCAATCATAATACTCCACGGACTTTCCACACGGGGCAATTAGTTCGCAAACGATTGCGCAACTGCATTCTACTTTGCATTTACGCCGAACGTGAGATTTTCATTTTATCTAAGATTCTCAGGTGACACCTGGTTTCGAACCCTACACCAGCATCACTAAATTTTGACAAAAACTAAAGTTCACTTTGCTTGCTGCACCTCGACTCAATAGATTCTAAACCGTAAGGTCGTTGGGCTTACTCTAGATTTCACTTGCTCGTTGACTGCATTCCTAAATTTGACAGTGCTTTTATTTAGGCTGAATTTACGAACAAATTGTTTCAGACACACCGCTGCAATGGAAATTGTCTTTTGGCCTTCGGCCAGGGGCTAGTTAAGAGCAAAAAATATTACTAGTTCCTCCTACTAGTTTCACTTAGAGAAAAAATATAAGCACGGTTGCCTGAATTCTAACATCAAAATAGAAGTCAAATAGCCAAATATTGCTAAAAATTATCCCCACCCAATGCATTGTTGCTGTTTTTTCAAAGGAACACGACAAATACCTATTTGTTCCGAATTTGAAGGGCCGCAATTGCAGTGCAACTTCTTACAGCACACTTGCAGTGTTAACTCGTGCATACGACAAATGGCTATCAAAAAAAGCTTATGCAATCAAAAGAACAGCTTACAACGATATCTATACCTAATGAAAACCTGTTCCTTCAAAAATTCCTCGGTTAAAAACAATGGAATAAAAGCCAACATTGTAAAGCTTACTTACTCCAGGTAAAGTGGTCAGGTGATTACCATCAAGCCAAAGCTCTCGCAAGCCTGCCAGAGTGTGGATAGACTCTGGCAAGTCTTCTAATTCATTATTGCCCAGGTCTAGCTGTTCCAACACTGAAATGCTGCAGAGCGTGTGCGGGATCGTTTGCAGAAGGTTTTCTCGACATTCGAGAGTCTGAAGCTTGGTAAGACTACAACAAGACAAGCAATTCGTCACCAACAAAAGTCAAGGCAATAACGTATTTTTTGCTAAAATGGTGGTAATAAGAGATTTCATGGCTACATCATGAGGTCAAGTTAGAAAATTGCTGCAATAGTGGAGCACATAATCAAAAGAGTAAAATGTGTATTTCACAAAAGTTAGCAATTGTGTTCACTAATTGAACTTCATGAGTGAAATACAGATCATCAAAAACAGCCGTCTGTAGAAATGGCATTAAGGAACTAAAATAAAATCCTGCTCAGAGCACTGATCTACTTTATAAAGCTTCTCGGATAACTCTTCTTTTCTAAAGTTTAGATCTTTCAATAACACAATTACAATGAGATTAGAGAAAAACCAAACCAACTATGATTTTGCAGTTAGACAAACTATCCTAAAACTACATATGTAACCCATTTTTATGAAAGAAACATGGTATCTGAAATTTTTCTAATATTCTCATTCAAGCAAATAATTGTTTGCACTGGCTAGAGTTTTCATTGGTAACTGATAACAAAAAACAGTTTCTATTAAGCCATCTATGTCCTTTAATATTTGCATGAAACAAATAATCTGTTTGATCAAAAAATTACTTAATCTTTAGTTGTTAAATATACATACTTTCCTATATCAGCAGGTAGGCGGATCAAGGAGATATCATTCACATTCAGATGCTTAAGGTTCACCAGCTGGCAAATGCCGTCAGGCAAGCTGCAAATAATACATTCATACGAATTAATCCAGTGGTAAGTAAAATACTTCAAAAGAAACTGAAGGTGAACAAATCATAATAAACTCTTAAGATGTATAAAAACATCAGCATTGGATCAACCACACAATTGAAAAGCACCTAAGTTACACAAACAACATGAATTGTTGAAATTACACCTTACTTTGTCAAAGGATTCCCACTCAAATCTAAAACTTCTAATGCTTTGCAGTGCTTGATTGTGTCAGGTATCTCAGCAAGATCTGTGCAGTCACAATAAAAGCAAAGGATACCATTCACTCGATCGTTGTTTAAATCTCTTACATTGTTTCAGAAGCACTAAAACACTGTTACTAATGTAACATTATGTGCCAAACAAAACCTTACTTCAAATCAATAATTTAGATGCCATTTTCAAAACACAACAAATGATGTTCAACCAAAACTTCAATTTAGTGCTGATTCCAGCAATAAAGCTGGAGACATAACCTCTTGATGCTGGGTAATTGCAAAAAAAGCTTGTTTCAATTCATTCATACTGGCAACATATTGAGGTCATACCAACCAAAACGACTTAACACTTTGAGAGCCAGGGTACGATATATTCGTACTTTGAAATCAGCCTAAAACCAGCAGTTGTCACTTGCCTTACCAATGCCCTAGCTCCTACGCCGATTGCGCTAGAGAGTTGTTCAAGGGCTGAAACGGATCGGACAGTCTTCTACATTGCACTCGAAAATACATTTTTTGCTGGGGGTTGCAGATTTTTTGTGAGTGACGTCATAAGTTAAGTAGTTTTTGGGCCATTTTGGCTTATGTTGCCTGGCCTAGGGCCCAACCGCTAGGCCAAAGTATTTCGCTGAAGTTTTCATTGGAAACTAGGCTCGAGTCCAAGTCTTTTGAGTCTTTGATTGACTTTCTAGCATTTCTGGTTCAAAAGTTATGATCTTAAATAAAGAAATTAATTATCTAATTACCTAATTAGTCAAAAAATTTTACTAACTTAGATAATAACTTTTGAACCTGAAACCCCAGCAGGTCATCCAAAATATCAAAAGACTAGGATTGTAGCCTAGTTTCCAATAAAAACTTCAGCGAAATACTACCATCTCACGGTTGGTGTCCAGGGTTAAGGTGGCCAAAAAGTCCTCCACTTATGACGCCACTCACAAAAAACCCGCACCCCACCATCCAAAAAAATTTTTTTAGAGTGCAAACTACAAGACTTGCCACGTCTTTTGACACTTCAACCAGGTCCGTAACCTGTACAGGAGCGGAGATATTCCTGTGCAAAACCACATGCGATCCAGCTGTTTTTTGCGAACCACTTGAATTAACCCGGACGTCAAAGTGTTAAGAAGTCAAAATTACAAATAACAAATATCATGCAACCATTAAAACTGCAAAATTATATGCAAGGCACTAAAAATGGTATCAACATGTGCTGGTATAGAACCAAATTCGATGTATATTTAGTTTCACATGCATGAAAGACAATCACCAAGAAAAGCTAACCACATGTAAAACTTGAGTGTACTAGTTCCAGTCTGTAACTGCATTACTTCGGCCGAGTCTGATATACAGCAATATTTTTTCAGTCTTAGTCATTTTCTTGTTCTTTTCAGACAGATAGAAAAAATTTTGCCATTTTATACCATCTGATTTCCAAAAAGATCTGTGCCTACAAATTTCATGTTTACCTGTCTGTCAAAACGAATAATATCTGCATGCATCTATTTTTTTCATTTACAACTTGACATGTACGCCATTATTGGGCCAAATATGTGACATGTATGCCATTATTGGGTTCTTATTGGGCCAAATATGTGCATGCTTATGTGCATGCTTTACAATTTGCAATGCAGATATCATTCATTTTGACATACAATTTGCACCAGCTGCCACTGGTGTCTCTTTTGGCTTAAAATTGCCAAATGCTGCATTTAGTTCAGAAACAAAGGGACTTGCAAAAAAACCAGTTTCAGCATGTAGCAATCCCTAGTGAATGCCTACAATTCAGCTGCTATGGATATGATAAAAAGACTAAAAACGACAAAAGTGGTCATTTATCCTGCAGGATTTTTGTAATTCAAAGTTGGAAGCACTGTGCTCCCAGGAATATACATCAATTGGTGGAGCAACCTACACAGTAACAACCTCATGGTGCTGTATTTGCTAATTCAAGCACCGTAGCTTTAAAACCTTAAATCCCAGCAATATCATGGAAAGTTCTCTATTATGGTTTGATATTGTATTGAAGCTTAGCCACCATTACATTACACCATTACAAACTAGGGTGATCATACCAACACACAAGTAGAGGCACAACAGTTAGTGACTATGATAGCTTTTTTTAGCTTGGCAATAATGCCAGGGCAGTGGTCGGCAACCTATGGCCTGCAGGCCAGATCCAGCCTGCCAAATAAAATCATCCAGCCTGCAGCCCTGTTACAAATTGTAGTCACTGTATGGCCTGCCTAGTGGTATTATATTTTATATGTCCTCCTTGTAACTTCTTGTATTGCACACTTAATAAGAAACCACACCGTGCTATAAATGTGCTATGTATTGTACGTTGTATTTTGGGCTTTCATTACGAACTGTGAAAATCAGGAGTTGATCTGATTGAACTTCCATAACTTTCCACATTTTATCAAAATTTTAAACAGCAAATGGAACGCAATTATTGGTACTAAATTAGTACAGCCCACCATACCTTGCAGAGTTTGTTTTTGGCCAACAATTAAGGAAAGGTTACTGACCCCTGATGTAGGGTATGTGTTTTGAAAAAGGGTGTATTTAGAGAAACACACCTTGAAAATTGAAAGGTTGCTCGTTTTTGCTGTACTGCCATGGTACAAGTCACAAACAAGTCTAATGAAGCCTCACAAAACAAAAAAGTCTATAAATGACCATGCCAGCTTCCAGAACAACAAAATGAACACATGTACAGCTTTAAAACTAAAGAATACAAAAAGATGAAGCCTTTAGAATTGACATAAAGGCCTTGAATGAATTTTACACAAAAAAAACTTGCTCACATGTGGTTCAGTAAGGAGCTAACTGTAACAACGAATATTTGCACCAGAAGACATCAACAAAAGCATACAGTGTCAAAATGTGGAAACAGAACATAATCTAAGCTGAGCAATATTTACCAACTCAACTTTGAACCAACAATGAAGAAATGTTTAACATGTAACTTCTTGCTTAAAACCTGACGATTCTGATGAACAGACAGAACACAATACATGTAAAAAAACAATAACATACTGCCATGTGCAAAAGTGCAGTCTCATGACAATATAGTATTGGTTTTCTTATTGGTGAGTTGAGCCTTTTCTGTTGATGTAAACATTGCTATTAAATTTTCAATATACTCAGTGTATTATGTTATTGTGTAAAACCATACAACTTACAAAAATACGTTTTAAAATGGTTCTCAGAGATACGCATCATATATTGCAATTTCATCCCATTTTCACACACTTCACAGCAAATTGAACTCAGAACAAAAGCAAGTAATTTTAATAAAACCAGTGCTTGTCACATAGTAGAGCCATTGTTAATTGCTGTTTGTATATAGTTATTTTTATGTAGTTTGTTGGCTTGGTATACATGTAGCATGGGTATATATAGTTCATTGGATTATTTGGCACCAGTATGCTTCAATTTAAATTGGATGTTTACCAGACTTTATATAAGCAAAATCTAGGAACACATGCCATTGTCAAAAAATCAAATTTCGAACCAAAACATAGGTGTAGACTTCACTAACACCCAGTCTTTACACTGGCTTGTTTCCTAAACTATGTTGAGGACATCTAAAATTGTGGCTTCAGGTCAGACCTGCTTGTAATGCTTTATAGATAAAAAGTTAAAAAATTCAGATTTTGATAATTTTCACAAGCCTAGTAGTCTCGTTCACCTTAATTTTGAACTGCTGTTTCTTTCATAAATGTGAAGTCAAATCTGACTAGCAATGGTTTTTATAGTTGCTTAATTCAGGGTCTCCAAACTATGGCCCACAAAGCCATTTAATCTGGCCTGTGAAATCATTTCAAATGGCTGTAAACACATTTTGTCAATATTGAAAAAATAATATATTTACAAAAATTTTTTGATTGGGTAGAAATTTTTTGATTTTCACTCTAAATCCACATTCATTTTTGTTACTTAGTATAGTGGTGGATGTTGATCAAATAACAGATTGCTAAAGCTGGAGAAAAAGTCACGACTGACATCAAACACAAAACAATACAATACAAGCATGTACACAAGTGATGACCAAGCAGAAGAGCTAAGCCCTGCCGTGAATGGAAAACATATCTATGCATGTCTTCCAATATCTTACGTAGTTTTATAGTAACTCAAAGACAAAGTAGTTTCATCTACAAAGAAATAATCATCAGTGAAACATATTTTAAAAGGAAGATAATAGCATTCATGAAAAATCCCATTGAAAAAAACTTTACAAGATTCAATTGCTCCTGAGCAAGATTTACTGAAACACGTGTATAATTTTGTATAATATGATTCAAAATCATAGCAAAGTAGGATACCTGCAACACTTTGTCTTGCATTAAAAGTGTTGCAGTCAAAATCTATCCCGCTTTCAAAAATGTTAGAAATCCCAACTTAAAAATCTTAGTGAGAGCTTGACAACAACAAAAAGAATGAAGCATCAAGGAATTCAGAAGTAATCACAAAAAGTTACAAAATTAACTTTGTAAACTCAACTGATCTTACCATTTCGACTGATGTCAAAATCAACCAAGTAAACAAAGTTGGCAACATCATTGGAAAGGATCTGTATTTCATTATCACTTAATCCTAACTTTTGCAGTCTTGACAACCTGAAAAATTGCTGCAACAACAAAACAGCATAAGCGCATTTTAAAATTGAGTAGCACAGATCGGCATTTACAGTGCATGCAAAATTTCGACACCACTATTAAAAAATGTTTAAATCCTTACAGTTAATCATTACAACATGCAGAACATTGTGTTTGTAACAGGATATGGTCCTACTATCATTAAAAATACAGTACTTTCAAAAAGTCACGATTTTCTCAATAATGCCCACATACGAAATTTGCAAATACTACTAGTTTCCCTCCAACATGAAAACATAGAACCACTAACTAAAACAAAAACACATTTAAACATACATTGCAGGGGTGGCCAAACCTGCTCTACGTATGAGCCGCGTATCATAAAACGCAAGTTACAAAGATCTCGAACAGAAAAATCTGAAAACACAAATTTATTTGCAAGCTACACTTCTTTGACATCATAATTCTATTTGGAACGATTTGCAAAAGTAATACTGTGCAGCACGCTAGCTACCACAGTACCATTTTACATTTCAACACTTCGCAATAGAAATAAAAAATAAATCTACAAGTTTTCCGAAAGCTCAAAGAGCCCCATGCAGCTCTCGAGCTGCAGTTTGGCCACCCTTGATATACTGCATCCCAATTTCAATAACATACTATTTGAAAACCATTTACAATAAAAAAATCATAGTAGCAAAAACCTTGGGCAGATCTTTTATTTGATTAGAATCAAGCAGAAGTTCTTCCAATGAACGAGAATATCGAAAAACTTCCTCTGGAACCACAATCAAGGAGCAGTGTCGTTTATCAATGCTGTCAACTTGTCTACAAAAAGTATTACAAAGTTATTCAGGCAAACCGCCATGAGTTCAACATGTTCTTAACACCTTCAGAGCCAGTCCATTTCCCCTTAAGACCCACTTTTTTGCATCACTTAGCACCACCATAAACCCCCAGCTAATTGAGCTAAGAGAGCTGCTCAAACACTCTAACAATACAGGAAGCAGGGTTCCTACACAATTTCGAAAATAAATTTAAAGACTTTTTCAAGACCTCTTCCAAACTTTTTCTGCACCTAACATTTTTGTATGATCTTTCCAGGTCAAATACAGGCACAGCAATATTTAACACAATATGAGTGAAATTATACCAATCTTCAATAAAATATTAAGAAAATATATGTGAAAAGATCAAGTCTGGAAAATTAATATCTTTTTTTATACTAACAGACCAAAAAAAAATTTTTCCAATTTATCCAGCCTGGAAATTGACAAAAAATTTTCCATACTTTAAGACTGGGTAGGAACCCTGGGAAAGTCTTATACTTTACATTTTTTTTTAATTGGAAAGTTTTAGATTTTGGGATTTTTTGGGTGACATCATAATCGGGTTATGTTTACTTATTTTTGGCCAAGGTCACGGGGCGCAAATTTTTTGACTCAAAAGTTTTTATTGAAAACTAGGCTATAACATAAGTCTTTAACCCTTTGATTGGCCATCTAAGGTTTCTGGTTCAAAAGCTATGGTCAAAAAAACAAAATTTGATAAAAAAAACAAACAGATTTTTACCCAAATTTGGGTAAAACATTCAAGTAAAACATAGATAAAATCAAAAACATTCATAAGGGTAAAAACAAAAAAAATTTGGGTAAAAAAACTAAAAAAATTCAATTCCACCGTTTTCAAGGTCAAGGATTTGAAATATGCAAGTTATTTTAACCTATTATCATCAGAAAAAAAGTTATAGCAGCTTTTTACACAATTTACTGTCAGCCAAAAACTGTCCAAAAACCTGTGTGGGCAACTAAACTTTTGCTAAGTTCTTTAACAACTCTGCCACCGGGATTAATTCAAACAGTTCACATGAAAAGAGGCTGTTTGCAGGTGTCTTCACATGGGCATAACTCCGACGCCAAAAGCGCTAGAGAGCTGTTCAAACACTCAAAAGACTGGGCAGGTCTAGTTTGCAATAAAAAAAAATTTTTTTTGGTTTAGTGTTTGGATTTTTAGGCCACTTTGGCCCATTTCATTTGGCCCTGGGCCTCAGCCGTTAGATGGTAGTATGTCGCTGAAGTTTTCAGTGGAAACTAAGTTAGAATCCGAGCCTTTTGAGATTTTGATCAACTTCCTAGCATTTCTGGATTAAAAGTTAGGGTAAAATTACCAATTTTAGGTAAATTTACCAGTCCTTGGTCAAATTACCAATTTGACGTTTTTAGGCTATAACTTTTGATCCAGAAATGTTAGAAAGTATAGGCTAAGAATTTATGGTATTCACATGCTTATGAGAATAAATCCACATTTGGGCATGAATTCAACTTGGGTTAAAGTCGCTTTGATTAAGTAAATGTAATTCTAATTCTGATTTTAGTTCAATACATGTTTTTTAAAATACCGCTAATTTTAATTCTAATCTAATTTAGAAAAGCTAAAAAAATTCTAGTTGTCCAAGTCTGCTCTCTAGGTTGAAGTGTTAACAAAAATGTATAATAGAATGGCCACCAGAGCAAATTTTTCCTTTGAACAAAATATTTATTAAAATAAAATAATCAATTCAATTTTCAACTTTTCACCTGTTACATCGAAAGCTGGGAAAACACTTCCACAACCGAATAGGCATGATCTTTTTGTGACTTGATTTCAAAAGAGTATAAAAATAACAGCTATTTACATTGAAACATTATTCGCATCCATATCTATGCACCTATACATAAGAAAATCATAATGAGCAATTAAAACTCTTTAATTTGCTGACACAATTGCAAGTGATACAAAATTAGCTATAGTTTCATTATAATAAGAGTTAAAAAGATAATTGCATACTTTGTTGCAAATGACAAGGAAGTTATTTTCACTAATAAAAAACATTATTTTACAGAAAATTGGCTAGGCAGCAAAACACTTTTTTACTTAAAATAAATAAGAGAAACCAATACTGGGCACAATTCCTAAAGATAATATATATAGCAATACTAGGATAGACAAGGAATGTAATGTGAAAAATGACCTTATATTTTTTGCAAAATTAGGATAATGGTCAAAAGCAATGCTTTTATTACTAACAACAACTTTCAGCAACAAGTACCAAGCTCTAAACTCAGCTTCACTTTAAAATGCAAGACATAAGCTTTAGTTCATCAGCCAGCTTTATAACAAGACATTAAAGTTCTTCATATGATTTGTCAGTTGCAATCAAGAATGAGACTATAAAATTTCTCCGACCCCTGGCTTGAATTTTTGCAACCATAGTGCTGGTAACAAACAACAGCTAAAAACTTCAGGTTTGCAAACTTTTGAGGAATTTGCACTTGGACACCTAATCTGCAAGCAATGCTTAAGGGTTCATTCATTCACTTCATACCTGTCTTTACTCTGGGATAGGTTGTGGGGAGAGCAGCCCTAGGAGGACTCAAAATTTATCACAGCCATCAGCAATTCCCGATAGTTCAACTGGCTCACACCAAGATGATACCAAGCAACGTCAGGGATGTAATCATGCCAGCTGGTCCTTGGAAAACATCTGGGCTGCTTTCCTGTGGGTGTAGCCAGCAGGACTGCTAATCTTTTCTGGAACATTCTGGACACATGGCCCAACCAACGTAGCTGGGATCTTTCAACTAAGAGAAGTGGCTCAACATTCAACACCTTAGAAATTTCACAGCTGCACACTCTGTTGTGAATGACACACCATGAACTCTGCAAAAATCCCATCTCTGCAACTTGCATTTTGGATAGTCTTCTTTCATCCATTAAAAAAGTTTCATGACCATAGGTGAGAATCAGAACAAAGACTGATTCAAAAGACAAAAAGCCTTGTGATGTTGGAAAACTCATGTTTTGTCAACCCAGGATGATAAAGCCCACACAAAATGTTTGCTTTACCAAACCTTATCAACCTCCTTGTTCCACCTTCCCCCTCTAATGAATGCCACATCAAGGCACTACAACTTCTTCACCTTCTGCAGTGTATTCTTGTCTACTTGCAGCATACACAACCAAGGGTTTCTAGAGAGACATAATATCTTGGTCTTTTTACTGCTGCAATGAGGGTTTGCAAGTGGTTTACTTGTATCCGCCACTGTTTAAGTTTATAGGCATTTTTTACAAGGCTTTAACAAATGGCATGAAACAGCAAAGCATTATAAATCAACAAACATGTGTAATTTGAGACAACAAACAGTAAGGTGTGCAACCAGAGAGGGTGGTAAGAGTGATAGAACTCAAGAAAGAAATGGAAGTACTAAATCCACTACCATGTCATGTAAAGCCAAACACCAATCTGATGATTTTTTATTGATGACAACAGATGTCAAATAAAAATCAATTAGGCAAATTGTCATTTCCTAAAACCATTTTCATATGCAATAATCTAAACTTTTGTCAAGTTCATTGAGTCTCATAACTCCAGTGCATGATCGAAATAACACTTTTTTCACGATCAGATCATTGCTGTAGCTGATAATCTCTTTTCTGTGCTCATTGAGGACTTTTTTGTTTCATTAATGTACTTCTAATTGCAATACCTGCATGGTACACATTATATATAGGGTGGATCCAAAACACTTATTGTGGTAAACAAATAATGGCATATCGACAGAAAAAGTCACATAAGGGTCAAAACCCAAAACTCTTTTAGAAGGTACATATTCATACCTGTTTTAAATGAACAAAACTAACTACAAGTTTTTTAAATATTTTTGGAGCGGTGTATGAGCATGTCATACTTTGAAATCACGCGTTGAGCATTAATTTTGTGGCATTTTGCAACTCCACAACTTCACCAGTGAATTGTGCTAGATAGCTATCCAAACCCTCAAAAGACTTGGTGAGTCTTCCAGTTTGCAATGAAAAAAAATTTTTTTATTTGGGTTTTTTTGCAAGTAATGTCATAAGTGAGGTAGGTTTTTAGCCATTTTGGCTCCATGTTACCTAGCCTAGGGCCCAACCGCTAGATGGAAGTATTTCGCTCAAGTTTTTATTGGAAACTAGGCTAAAATCCAAGTCTTTTGAGCTTTTGCTCAACTTTCTAAGGTTCCGGGTTCAAAATTTATGGTCTAAAAACAACAAATCAATTATCTAATTAGGGCAACTCAGGGGTCAGCAACCTACGACCCACAGGCTAGATCCAGCCTGCCAAGCAAAATCATCCAGCCTGCAGCTCCTTTATAACTTGCAATAACTCTATGGCATGCCTAGTGGTACTATATTTTATGAATCTGCTCTTCTTGCAATTTCTTGTATTGCATACTTATGAGGAACTACTTGAGAGAAACTGCCACTGCGCTGTAAATGTACTGTGTCATATTTTAGGTTTTTGTTATGAACTGTGTAAATCAGGAGTAAACCTGATTGAAATTTCACAAATTTTGAAGTTTTAACATCATAAACAGCAAAGGGACTGGAACTTTTAGTGAAAAATTAGTACGGCCCGCCATACCCTGCAGATTTTGTTTTTGGGCTGAGACTAGGGAAAGGTTGCCAGACCCTGCTATAACTTTTGAACCTGAAACCACAGCAAGTCATCCAAATCTCAGAAGACTGGATTTTAGCCTAGTTTCCAATGAAACCTTGAGCAAAATACTACCATCTAGCGGTTTGGACCCAGGGCTAGATGAAATGGGTCAAAAAGGCCTGAAACGACTCCACTTATAATGTCATTTACAAAAAAACTGAAACCCAAAACCAAATTTTTTTTAAATTGCAAACTCGAAGCCTTGCCGAGTATTTTGAGGGTTTAAGCAGCTCTCTAGCATAATTGCCTAGGGAGCTATGCAGTTCCTAAGACATGCTAGAAACCAGGTTTTCACCTGAAAACTACCAGCAATGAAGGTGTTACCCTTTCCCTGGTTAACCGTTTTTGAAGGCATAATCTTGCTTGTTATCACTTGGCACCTTGGCAGTTCTGATTTTATATAACATTATTATATTTTTTGCATTTGGAAAGTATCTGATAGATAGGATACCACCTCAGAAAAAATAAAAGATTAATGAAATATAGATAGCTGGTGACACAACTCTTCAAGTCATGTGCAGTGTTGTTGAAATTAAAACACTACACTGATATTTCAGTGCTCAAATATGTTTACTTGCTCTTTTCCATTCCCATTTCACTCATTCTTTACTTAACTGAGGAATGGCCAATAAGACGACCGTATTTATTCGAGCATAAGTCACATTTTTGTACTAAATACTCACCCAAAAAGTCAAGTGCGACATGTGCAAGTACACTGTTACTTTGCACGTGTTATGTAGATGGCACTTTGCACCTTCAGTGAATGCAGTGACTTTGCTGGCTTTGAAGTTTTTGTTAAATATGGAGGTGCGACTTATACACACATGCAACTTTTACTCGAATAAAAACCTTGAATACGACAAAACCAAAACAGCTGTACTGTATTCTAAGCACAAAATTTTAAATATACCAGACTTATTTTAAATTGTCAGTTGCCAAATTCATGTACTCTTTTCATAATGGTGGATAACTTAATCCCTTCAATAACAACTTTACTGAGATTGCATCAGTCCACAAATATCAAACAAGACTTGCTGCTTTGCAAAAATACCATTTACCTAGAATGAAAACGTCCCTGGGTCAGTTTTCTTTAAAGTATATTTGGCCCCAAAATTTGATCTAATATTCCCGAAAATCTGAAATATTTTTCACCTTCTTATTTGCAAAACAATATAAAAACATCCTGCTATCTTGTTAGAATTACTGTTGATTTTCGTTTTACATGCTTGTCACTCTGTAATATTGTGTTGATGCCCCTATTTTCCCTCCTATCATTACCTCCACAGTTGCTCACCCCACCCCCTGTACAAAAACATGCCTTTCACCCACTGTACTTGTGTTGTTATTTTTCCTACTTATGAAACATCTTCAATTAGAAATTAGTTTGTGCTAGCAGCAGGGCTGGCTGAGAACTTGACTCATGTGGTCTTTCGCCAACCCTTTGTGATTCAACATGTTAGAACACAATCATTACACTGTGAAAATTGAAACGTCTGATGTTTTTTTTATATTCTCATCAACATGAAATCAATTTGTGATCTATAATGTCATTGTTTTTCCTCTTGCTGCATTCGTGTTATTTCATGATTTGAGTCACAAAATTGCATGAATAAACCCCAAACCATACCATAGTAAAATGCCATTTTTGTCTGTTTGTTATGGAATTACTATGATCAAATTTTTAAAAACTGTTTCATCTTCAATATTCTGTCAGAAATATGTATGATGTCAAACAATTGAATAAAAGTTGAGGATAGAAATCACTATTACAGCTTGCTTTAGTACAAGGATCTCAAACACAGGCCGCCTGTGGCCCGCGAGGGTGTTTTGTGCGACCTGTGATGCTTCATGAGAGTTTTAAAATACCTAACAGTTACATTTTCAGTTTAATCACCTATATTTAAAAGTACTAAGGTAGCGATATTACAAGGTTCTTTTTAACGAACGTAGAGATGGCTAGAAATGATTTGCCTGTAACTCATACCTTTCACAGGAATTAAGACGCAAAAGGTGTTGCTAGCAAGGTTCAGGTACTGCCATTGTTGCATCAGCATAATGCGGCCCTTGGCTTGCAAGTAAGTTTTCATTTAGCCCTCAAAGCAATTTGAGTTGGAGACCTGTGCTCTAGTGCATAGGTTCTCAAAGTGCTCCATACGAAGCCCCAGGCATCCACGGGAGAAACCTCGGGGCTCTGCGAGCTATTTTGCAATTTACTCAGGAACATCAATCAGTAAGTAACAATGTGTTTTTTTTGTTTTTATTTTTAGAAATTTATTGTGGGACTCCGTAAATTGTGGTCGATCTCTTCACGGACTCCATAACACCAAAAGTTTGAGAACCCCTGCTCTAGCGCATATATTATGAGAAGACCTATGCTCTAGTGCATAGATTATGAGACAAAATCCCCTTAGTTACTTAACAATTTCACGTCCGGTCTAAATAAAAAACAGTTCGCGAAAAAACAGCTGGATCGCATGTGGCTTTGCGTGGGAATTTCTCCAGTCCGGTAAGCGCTGCAGACCCAATCAAAAGCTTAGATAACTCAGCTAGTCTTGTAGTTAGCACTCGAAAAAAAATTTTTGGTTGGGGAATGCGGATTTTTTTTGAGTGACGTCATAAGTGGAAGACTTTTTGGCCACCTTGGCCCACTTTACCTGGCCCTAGGCCCAAACCGTTAGATGGTAGTATTTCGCTGAAGTTTTTATTGGAAACTAGGCTACAATCCGAGTCTTTTGATAATTTGGATGACCTGCTAGGGTTTCGGGTTCAAAAGTTATGATATAAAATTTTGAAACTTTTGACTAGTTACTTAGTATTTTAAAACGTAACTTTTGAACCAGAAATAACTACAAAGTCAATCAAAGACGCAAAAGACTCGGACTCGAGCCTAGTTTTCAATAAAAACTTCAGCGAAATACTTTGGCCTAGCGGTTGTGCCCTCGGCCAGGTAACATGAGCCAAAATGGCCCAAAAACTTCTTCACTTATGATGTCACCACTGGCACCTACTTCATTGCATTATCTACACCTAACAAGTCGAACAACAAATATTGATTAAGTTTAAAGCATTAAAATAAAACGTCCAATATGGAAGATGTTTCAGCTGAGACACACACAACTTGTTCTATTTAGCCTATGAATATACTTGTAGTTTCCTTAAATTTCTTAAACAATGTACAGTCACCTTTTACAATGTCCTGAAAGTGCTTGCATCAAAGATGTTTCAAATTGTACACCAGCTTTAACACCTTTGCTGCTGGTATACGAGATACTTGTGTCTTGAAACCATGCATTAAGCCACTATTTTCACGAGACTTTTCAACTCCATAACTTGCCAGGCAATTGAGCTAGAGAGCTGTTCAAACCCCTAAGAGTTTCTGGTTTAAAAGTTAGGTAAAAGTAAAGTTGGGGTAAAGAAAGTGTTTTGGGCAATTTTTACATAAATTTAGGTGTTTTTCTAGTTTCTAGGCTGAAATCCAAGTCTTTTGCAAATTTGTTTTTCTGGGGTTTCTGGTTCAAAAGTTAAGGTAAAATAACCAAAGTTTGGGCGAAAAATCTTTTGGGAATTTTTTTTCCGAATTAAGTTTTGTTTCTAGTTTCCAGTAAAAACTTGAGCAAAACACTTTCCTAGATTACGGTTGGGCCCAGGACACAATAACCACAGCCAAAAAAAGCTTATGATGTCACCCACAAAAAACCTGAAACCCAAAACTTAAATTTTTTTTTCATTTTTTATTGTAAACTAGAAGACTCACCAAGTCTTTTGAAGGTTTGAACAGCTCTCTAGCATAATCGGATTCAAAATATGGGAAGGTAAATCCACCTAGCAGCAAAGGTGTTAATAGATGAGAAACTGATTCAGGCAGAAACCTTTCTCTTTTTCTTAAGCCAGGGGTCCAAAAATGCGTGACAGAAAACTTGGAGCGCGCGAACAATTCTTTTACATTTTATACTTAATGCATACAAATATTTATTTGCTTCATGACAGTGGTGGCAATGGTGCTTATTTGCTTTATGGCAGTGGTGGCAGTGATAGTGGTGCTTTATGGCAGTGGTACTCAAACTTTTTGGCTCGTGGGCCACATTTGTCTTTCAGAAACCCTTCGCGGGCCACAAGAATTAATCATCTCAACAAAAATTCTCTTAAATGATTAAAGTGTTAAGTTTTCTTTCCAATGAAAATTGCTTTCGCGGGCCATTCCAGAGGGCCTTGTGGGCCACGGTTTGAGCACCACCGCTTTATGGCAAAGCTTACATGTGTGCAGTTTTTAGCCATTTTGCCTCACCTGGCTGTGGGCCCAACCGTTACATGGAAGTATTTCACCCAAGTTTTTCTTGGAAAAATATGCTAAAACCTGAGTCTTTTGAGCCTTTGATCAGCTTCTAAGCATTTTGGTTCAAGAGTTACGGCAAAAAAAAACATGAAATTGTTAATTTTACCAAAACTGATAATTTTATCCAACAATTTCATGCTTTTTTGGCCATAACTTTTGAACCAGAGTCTACTTTCACGTCTTTAATGTTGTACACATGCTTGTTCTAATCAAAATTACCTACTGTAACATGCATACAACATTACTTCAATACTGAAAAAGCTCACGGGCCTTAAAAATTCTATCCGTGGGTCACATGCGGCCCATGGGCCTATAGTTGGACCACACTGAGCTAGAATAAAGTGATAGCCACTTGGTTACTTTACGAGAAAGAAGCTTTTGGTGCTCAAATATTCACAAAGTCACAACAGTAATTTCACTTTTCTGTGCGCACTGTGTAAATTAAACTGCAAATTCAATTTGGGCATTACTGATTAGCTACCATTACACATAGGGTAATCAGTAATTACCAATTGTAACCAATTACTATCAATTACACTTCCTTGAATAATCATGATTTCAATTAAACTGACCAAAAATTACATGTAATCACAATTGTAACTGATTACATTACCAATTTAATCATAATTGACGATTACTTTAATGATTAATCTTCACAGTATGTCACTGTGCGATAAACGTCTGTTTTGAAAGCTGGATTTTCTCCCTTATCATTGGTTCATATGGATACATCTCAAGGTAGGTCATGTGCACATGTGTGCACGTTAAAATCCAGATAGTCCAGGGACAAACAAAGTAGGGATTTTAACATGACACTGTAAGTGAGCTCATTAGCTCACATATCTGATCACGTGACATGATTACTGCTCGATCACCAGATGCTTGAGTGGCCGAATGAGCTTTCGGGAAAGTGAGCACAGCATGCTCATGGTCGCTTGGTTTTTAGGTAAGCTCCCTCGTAAGTGTGTTCGCGAAGCAGCGCCTTACACCTGTGTTGGTTGGATGATACAAGAGTGAATTTAAATCTGCTATGTCCAACTGTTGCGATTGGAAAGCCAGAGCAGCAAGCGCGCTAAGTTTCGCACTGTGGCAGCCAGCAACAATAGAGATCACACACCACAATCACTCTATTATTGCTTGTTCGTGCCATGCATATATAGTGTTTTTCTTTGTGCAAATTCCATTCGTGACGAACCGCGCATTTCAGGGCAACGCCAGCGGAGTGGTTGCAACAACATCCCCTCCTTTTTACAATGAACCGCACCGATCGCACGTTCTCTGTGTGAAGCCTGAACCTAGCACCACCTTCACATCCTGGTCACAGCACCATTTTGTTGCGATTTGGAAAGCTCGAGCGGCTAAGCATGCAAAGCTTCGCACTGTGGCAGCAAGCAACAATAGAGATCACATGCCGCGATCACTCTATTATTGCATGTTTGTACCAAACATATATAACGTTTTTCTTCGCGCACATTCCATTCGTGGTGAACCGCGCATTCCAGCACAACGCCAGCGAAGTGGTTGCAACACAACCCATATGGTTTACTGAGACAAAAACCATGTCACTATCTTAACCAGGGCTGCACATTGAATGGCTTACTTTGATTATAGCAAACTGAATTTAGCTTAAGCTAATGTATATGAAAGCGTTCGAATCCCAACTGCAATGGTAACAGACGTGATAGAGTGGCACTGAGGACCACCCGCATCAAAAATGTCAAATTCAAGATTATCAAAAAAAGGACAGGTTGTCAGTGTTTAGGATACTTTTACTACAGCAAAAACCTAAAACTGGGCCGCACAATACGTTTGCCTGGGCGCATGAGGCCCGAGGGTTGGACATAGCTGATTTAAATCATGTCTGCTGTTTTGAAATGTTGCAACATGTTGATTTTAACTTAGTTTTGCCATCCATATTGTAGTAATAATGACATCCAACCACTCTGACTGTGGAGTACAATGAAATTCTGTAGGCTGCGTAACATGGCCTGATTATATTGTTTGTAGTACACTAGACTGCTGTTCCACTGCAGTTTTTGAATGTCAGTATTGTCCACTGGAAAATGTTGTTGCAATTTACACAAAAAAGTAACAGCTTTGTAGTCTATATAGGCAAATTGCTGATGGTGGTTTGCCTCCAAACAGCACTGTAGGACAGCATGTTTGCTAGAATGCAAATCTAACCATGTTTCAACTGCAGAAATTGGGTGTTGTAATAAGTATCTGCGGGTTTGTGATAATCCCTTTGTTTTGTCAGACACATGCAGAAACGTTGCAGTGGTCTGTGCAAGAAATAATTTGTAATCCTGGCCTAATATCTGATTTTGCTTTTCATCATCCTTAAACAAAACCTGTTTTTTGTGAAAAGCAGCGATTGCTGTACCTCGTAAGTGCTGTTGCAGAAAACTGTTCTTTCTTGGTCATTTGTAACTGGAAAACCAACAGATCTGCAAAAAAGAATTACCAACCAAAAGAATTACTTTTCTTGTGAAGCTGGTCCTGATCTAGCCTAAGGACCGCAGCCCAGAACACCTAACCCAGTCGTTCTAAAGCGACATGTCAACACACAGCTCAAACGTTCTCGTTTTGGTTCAATTGTACTAAGGTCTTTTGAATTCAAAACTCCCTTCGACTGCACTTGCTAGCAGGACCACGTAAATGGGCCTAGTGTTTGTCTTGATTTTTCACTTTGTTTAAACTAGCCTTCTTTTTGGTCACATGTAGTGAGTCTAGGCCAGTGCTTCTTAACCAGGTGAATGAAATTTGTGTGAATGTAAGAAGAGGGGTGAATGAGAGGTGCATTAAATATCTGTTCCTAAATATTTTATCCTGTGCAAACATGCGTTTATCTTGTTTTTTACCAAACACATATCGGCAATCGTGAATGAAATGGTAAACTTTAAGCGTTCTAACTTCATGTATACAGCATTCAGCAACTCATCACTTCAGGAAAACCTTACTATGGTGCAATTAATTGTGTCTGTAATGCAATAGGGATAGATTTTCCCAAGAGATATCAGGTTTGATTGACTCCAGTGCTAGAATCTCTGCTCTGCATGGGTGTTCTGTGGAAGGTTATCTGCCAAAACTGCCGTATTTTCAAAAGTTTCATTCTCAATCTGGAGTGAAAAATCAGACACCTACACACTCAACCGTATCAGTCAAAGTGCACACCTCACAAATCGAAGTACAGTAACAGCCTATTTGTGGTGTTTTTTTGTTACTATTGGTATAGATCACAACATCTAATGAAAGTCTAAGAAATACATGCAAAAGAGACTTTGTTTTGATAAAAGCAGATATGAATTTATAGGTGAAATCAATCAGGACCCACCAAGCTTCAACAGCTTCACAATAAGAACCAGGTTAAAAGGAAAGTTAGCATTTAGAATTAGCTCCTTTCAAAATTAAAAGGCGGAAGTGAGATCAGAGTTGTAAGTCGGGTCAGGCCAGGTTTGAGCTTAATTTTGTCAAAATGTTTCAGGCCGATTTCAGGCTTGCATACAAAACTTTTTTATAATATTCGAGTAACAATTTTTTCTTTCATGACACACATTTGTTGTGCTCAAAGCAGTGACTTCCATGAAGGAAGTGATTGTGATTTTCCTTTAGCTAATTTTATTTGCAAACACAGCTGCGTTCTTTTGTTTTCTGCTCAGATTAGTCTCATGTGCACTCATTTTAAAAAGTCGACAGCCATGAGAAAATCAGCATGTCATGGCTTTGCGTGAAAGAGATCAGTCACTCATGCAATTCTTGGCTGATTTCAATTAACAATGGTCTAGAAAATAAGCGTTACATACCTGTAGCACTATCCTACACAGTTTGTTTTATGCCTATATTGCCATCGTGGATAGTTTTATGAGTTTCTCAAGAAATTTGCATTCCGCAGTATTATCATTGACTATTAAACTAAGTTTGTGCTTGTTTAAGCCCATGTTTTAGTCAAGGTGGTTGCTATTTTAGGAGTGATAAAATTGTGTAGCTGCAGGGTCATTCTATTATAATTCAACGAATATTTTGCAATTTTTCAACCCATGGTCTTGGATTTTTATAATTTTTAGGTATGTTTTTCTATACAAAATTCTAAGCTCAATGCAAAAAAATTTTTGAAATCGGATGTACGGTTCTCAAGTTATGAGGGGTTTAACTTTAGAAACCACTAGGTGGTTTACCAAGAAACAAAAAACTGCTTTTTTGTGATCTACTATTGTTAAAGTGATGATGAAACATTCAATTCCACCATTTGAGGTCAAGGATTTCAAAAATGCAAGTTATTTTAACCTATCATCACCAGAAAAAAAGTTATAGCAGCTTTTAAAAATATTTAATGTCGGCCAAAAACTGTCCGAAA
>JGI24159J19872_10002877_pt1 | contig 20948 bp, 14 predicted proteins | sample Ectturendosymbi4_FD_19872 | JGI IMG/M metagenome (IMG submission 19872) | reverse complement strand
AGCATTGCCAAGTGTTGCTTTATTTTTTGACTGAAGATGGGTTAAGAATAATCCGAAACGTCTCAAAATAAAACATGTATAATTTCTGAAGGCTTTTTCAGTGTTGATGAAACTTCTGAGTCCACTACTGTTTTAGATTGCGCAACCTGAAAGTTTCTGTGCTGGTGACCTAAAAAAACTTACACCAGTCATCTATCAACTGGCAACGATCGGACAAAGCAAAAGTGGCAATCACCGTACGCGCGATAAGGACCTTTGCAATAACACGTTTATCTGGATTTCTCACAACTTCGGCTTCTGAATTGAATGAGTTTTGAAGAATTTTACGGTTTTTGCAGAAAATTTGGCTACGAAGTAATTTGCAAAAACAAGACACAATGAACTCCAGCCTTCGAGGTCGCAATCTGAATGATTCGTACAAACTGAAATGTTTAAATATTTTCACAAGCCGTTCCGGTACTGGTCGCACACAAATTGGCGAAGTACAACGTAAACACAGAAACGCTGCGCAAGATATACAAACGCTTACTTGACGACTGGTTTTCAGACTTGTGATGGTGCAAAGCAAGCACACCTGCAAGCCTTTCACACTCATCACCGAGAAGTGTCGAATCTGAAAGTATAACCATCAGCAAAAGTTACAAAAACATTGTTCACAAGATCTTTTTATTTAATTTCTGAATGTGTATGGGAAACGCTTCTGTTGCCTCGTGCATATGCGCAAATTTCCCCTTGAACACAACCCGTTTCCCCCAACACCTGACATAACGCGTAAACACATGCGTTCAAATGTTGCCGGGCACTACATACAAAAAAGCAGCTGCTCGCTTTATAAGAGTGTTTTTAAGCCATTTTTGGGTGTCAAAATGACATCCTAAAATTTTGCAATGTCACCCTAAATTCTGAAAGCCATGATATGGTTTTGGCTTGTATTGAAGTAAAATGATTTGAGATAAGCATGCTTTCCCGCACGTGGCTATTCCAACAGACGACTGCAATGTTATAGGTCGACACAATTTTCTGGCGCAGAAGTTGGAAGTGAAAATTATAAGTTTGGTATCTGTGCATTGTCATGCGCACCGTCTCGCTTCGCCCTCTTACTATACTGCCGCAGATTGGTACAGTACAGTTTACGAAACTGCGAAAGCACTTTAATGCAATTACGGAAGTGCTTTACTGTTTCACCGTTGCGATCGGTTTGCCTGGCGCTGCATCAGACTACAATGAAGACAAAAGGTTGACAGTTGCAGCGCGCATGCAAAACAAGGTGGATGTCGAGTGAGGCAACAGTGAGAGCTAGGTGTAAGATTTTGGCTCTTTGGGCCGCACTGAAGCAGCTGTCAGAAGATAGAAATGATTAAATGTACGTTGTATTACTGCGACTTATTAAAACAAAAAATTTCAACATGGTGCCTTCCTTTTGTCAACATTGGCACCTCGCCTGATAGAACTGAGCAAAATTTTTCAGCCGGGATGTTTTGACTTTGCAGATGAAAGCGTCCGTAGAACTGTGCATCAATAAGCTCTCTGATGCTGCTGCTAAATCCGAGCTTAAAGCCAATTGTGAAAAGTTTGATAGTGAATTAGGGGAATTCGGAATGCTGGATGGTTTGGCTGACTCGTGTGTGTCAAGTGGCATGGGGTTTTGGAAGGGTGCTGAAAGTTTAGCAAATTGATCTTCCCCTTTCCCAAAAGGAATGAATGAACCAACTACCGGGGCATCTCTTTGCAAGCCTCCCAGGAAGAGTGTACGCCAAGATGTGGCGAAAATAGTTGTACCAAAGCTGGATGATACCCAATGCGGTTTTTTTCGCGGCTATAGTGGTGCAGAACAAGTTTCTAATTAATCTACTCTCCAGCAAATTTTCAAGAAATCCTGGGAGCATGCCACTGATTTATAGGCTACACCTGTTGTGTTCACCTCGGTAAAGTAATGGCCGGGTTCCTCGTGAAAGGCTTCGGGATGTGTTGTGGCAGTACGGTGTGGACGGGTGCCTCTTGCTGGCCGTCAAGTAACTGTATTCCTGCTCAGAAGATTGTGTCCCTGTCGACGGAGTTAACTCGCAACCATTCAGCGATGGTGTTGGACTCCGACAATGGTGTATCCTGTCTCCACTCTTCTTTATAGTCTATACCACGGTTCTCCACAGTCCACAGTCTAGCCCGCGGGTCAAATTTGACCTGCGAAGCCATTTCACCCGGCCGCAAAACACATTTTGCCAATAATGAAAATAAAATATGGCCTATTTACGAAAACTGTGTTGCTTTGGTAGAATGTAACATCCAAAAACAATCACACTACGCAGGATGTTCGGCCCTCGAACTGTTATGCAACAGCTTATGTGGTCTCTCCCGGAAAATTTGAAGAGCCTTGGTCTATATGAAATGGATAGACAGTCACAGACGCGTCGATAAGAGTGTCACTGTTGGGGACTGCAGGATAAACCGTTTGCTTTTCGCGGACGAATTGGTGTTGCATGCGTGGATCTTCTCAACAGGGTCTTCAGCACGCATTTTATCAGTTTTATGCTGCGTGCGACCAAGCAGGAACAAAAACAGCACTAAAAATATTGAGGTATTATATCTCTTAAGATGCCCAAGGCAGTTGTTTCTGCAAGTGAGCGGCAATAGATTGCAGCAGGAGATATCCAAGTACCTTGGGGTGGTATTCACGAGTGACGAAAGTCAAAACAAAGGGATTGATGCACGGATTGGTAAAGAAAACGCAGTTCTGCGTGAGCTTTATTTATCCGTGGTGACGAAACGGGAGCATTCAAAGAAACCAAAGCTTCAGTTTTTAAAAAAAGCTTTGTTTTTAAATCGGTCTTTGTTCCGATCCTCACCTGCGGTCATGAATCTTAGGTGACGACTGAAAGAAAACTATCAAAAGAACAAACAGCAGAGATGGGATATTTGCGAAGAGTTCTCGGTGTGACACTTCGTGACAGAGCACAGGTCTGAAATCCGTAAAGCCGGGATGTCAAGCCACTTCTCTGAATCGAGAGATTCCAGCTATGTTAGTTTAGCCATGTATCCAGAATTTTCCAGGAAAGATTGGCGAATTGAGTCCGTCAAGCTACAGTACACCCACTGGAAAGCGGCCCAGAGTTCGTCCAAGGACCAGGTGGAGTGACTACATCTCCNAACCTTGCTTGGTCCCGTCTTGGTGTGGAGCCAGCAGAACTATCTGAGATTGCTGTTGATCGCGAGGTATTTGGGGTCCTCCTAGGACTGCTGCCCAGCGACTCTCCCCAAAGGGGGAGCGGGCACGAAAATGAGTAAATGAATGAGTGTGTAGCTTACATTCAACCTTTCTATTCAGTTTGTTTGCCAAAAGTGAATGTCGTATTCAAATAATTAAGCATATTTGGACGGAAACTTGCGTTATTGTGAAAATGAGTTGAAAGTATCAGACGCAGGAGGGAAAATGGTGTTGACACCCTAAAGCTCCACCACGACACCCTTTTAAAAACCTTAAGAAAACACTGCTTTATAATACGACGTCATGGCTAGAATAACTATGATTTCAAAGCGAGCAGATATTTCGACCTTGATTTGGGAAGATATGATGTTCAAAGTTTTTTCTTACGCAGGAAATCTTGCAGAAGAGTCTTTTGCACTGCTTCATAAGGTCCTTCACTTGACTGCAATTGATCGGCAGTTTTCTTCGCTAAGCTGGTATAGATCAGTTGCTCTCCGCTACCTGCCCATCAAAACATTTCCTTAAAAACGAAAAACTCGCAAAGGTTAGCACCAGTGATAATGTCTGTTGCATGTCTAACATTGTTTCCGTCATTTGGAAGTATGGCTAACGATGACTACATGCGCTCAACCTCAGATGAGGTTAAGATCAACTAAAGCAAAAAATTTGAGTAACTTAGCCCAGGGCCTACGTCATTTGGCATAAATTCGGATGAAGAAACTCTACTTTTGTTGTATTATTTGATGAACTGTAATTGGCGGCAGGCCGAAGCGTGAAATGTTATTTCTACCGGGGCATTTTTAGATTAAGGCTCTCGCCAAATGAGAACAGGAAGATTCATTCAGTGTTTGTGAATCGATCACTCGACCTTCTGATTGAGAGCTTGACACTCTGCCAATGAGCTATTGCCAGTCCAAATATTGCATAAAAACGTTGCTTTACAATCCTACGTGTGACGTGACAAAAACAGCAGCAGCTGCAGCAAACACACGACTTAGTGCTTAGTTAATGCACTACTGCCTTAAATCGTGTTTTGCTCCCTTATGGAGAAAGATGGAGGTGTCAAAACTTTGAGCGAAAACCTGGCGTCACTACACAACTACTTTCACATATTGCGGCACAGACAAAAACTCATCGCCGAACCACTGGTTCTGGCCTCGGTCTTATCAATGGCAATTAATCGTTTTATAATATCTAGCATCATTGAACAGGCGGAACTAACCACTTGTGGATATTGCCACCGATGGCTTCGATATGTTGCCCGAATCAGCCCAGCACCCGCATCCGAATGTAGCTGCCTGTGGAAATTAAACAACAAAAAAAACGTTGGGAAGTTCACAGCACAGACAAGCATTTATCAGAAAATGGGGAGAGCATATTTGTCGAAACACCAAATGACAAGGATTTTAATCCGTAGGTCGTTCACTAGACATACGTACAATGGACGAGTACACGCCACCACCGAACTGTATCAACTCAAGTCGGACGGTTGCTTTCGTTGGTCTAACGTAGAGGTTCCCCACCTGGGGTAGATTTGCCAATGCGACGGAGGTTCATTTATTGCACATTTGCAACAAATCATTTTTGAGACACAAAAACGGAGTCTACATTTATAGTTCCAAAATTCTATGTTTTATTAAAAATGCAGCAGATTTTTGTTTTACCCAGCCTTTTGGCCAAGGAAATTTTAGGTGTACATACTCATCTATCGAAATGCGGCAGAGGTGCATGGTCAGAGAAAGGTTGGGAACCCCTGGTCCAACGGCTCACCAAATCCAGCTCAGATTCCGAAAAACTTGTCTCGTAACATTAAAGCAATGAATCTATGTAATCAAGGTAAATTCAACGGAGTTCCCAAAATGGCCGAAATAGCATTAAAACTTTAACAAATTTGCGAAATCGGTGCAGAAGCAACACATGTAAGAATCCATCATTTGACAATATTTGAAGACACAGAAAGCATGTGAGTTCGCAAGCAATGTCAAACACGCACTTGCCCGACTCGACCTGGAAGTTTCATGAGCAGACCACCGCTTGATGACGCTGCAGCAACTTTACCGCGAACATCCACCGCCACAGCGCCAACCGTGTCCAACCTGCCCAATTTTATAACAAATGACTTCTAACTAAGGTAGAAAAGCGACACTAACACTTGAAATGTGCAGCAAATGCCACGTGAATGACAACAGTTACTCATTCAGTATTTTAACTCACCGATGTCCAACATCTTCATCGTTCTTGCTAGTACTCTAGAAAGAAACAAGGTGTTTTGCAAAGGTATTACTGATTTGTGGCATGCACACATACAAAACGCTACTCTATTAGCAGTTGAAACGACCAATCAAAATCTTCAACATGAACATACAAGGCTAAAGAATTCGGTATACAAATGCTGCAACCGCAAATGGCCAAAAGAACGAGTAACTGTCCTTGTTAAATCCACTGATTGCTCGTTACTTTTTCCATTTGCGGTTGCAACATTTTTATACACAATATCTTTAGCCCTGTTTTTCTTTTCCTATAACAGACTTTCTTTAACATTTTTACACAGAATCTCTTTATTTACAGTTGAAGCAGTGGATTAAATAAGGACAGTTCAAATATAAATAAAACCACTGATTCTGACAAAAAAGAATTCGTGTCTTACGTTTGGACCATTTTCTCGTTGCGCGCGTCGCAAAGCATCTGTCTCGCAGAGCTGAAACGCCAGCCTCCTTTGATATTTCTGCCAAGTTTTGTGCGCGGATTCTGCAAAAGAACTGCACCATAGCGCAAGACTTAACGAGCAAACTTTCAACGAGCTGTGTCGTTTGTTTAACCCTTGACGCCTGAAAGTAGCAGCCCGTTTCACGATTCGAGTGCAAATCCCTTCAGACCCCATCCTTCCCGTTCCAAGAACTACAATGCCTTTAATCCACAGGACTTCATTTTTTCGCTTTCAGGTCTCTCCAGCAGTCGATGCGGATTGTCAGGAACGATACCCTTTTCGCTGTTTTTGACATCTCTAATTGCGCAAGGACAATGAAAGAGCAACACACGCTTATGTGATAAAACCAGATTTTACTCACTTACGATAACTATCACTGTGTTTAATTTGTACTATAATTCAAACCTTCCCAGACTAAAGTTTTTTTTCAGAACGCCACCATTTTCCACAGATGTTTAAGTAAAAAGCGAAAAAAGATCATCTTTTACTCAAATGCCACATTTGAAAATGTATTTAGTTCCTAAACAAAATTATGGAGCTTTTTCCAGTTCAACTGCTTTGCAAATTTTCTGGCAGGACTCTTTTGACAAGAAAATCGCTCCAAACGGCTTTGACTCACCAGAAACCATATCTTGTTTGTCGCACATTTCGACTCCATGCGCTTTCGCCCAGTTTTCGGCGCCAGTTCCGGACAACGAGCTACGTAAAAAATGTCCGACGGTGACACAACCTCCATTCACCAACCATGCATTCGTGAGAAGTTCTCAATAAACAAACACCCAGCAGCAGCCACACGTTCGCGGCACTTCTACCTTTTTTTCATCAATTGGTTACGGACTTTTTTAATGCTTTCGAGTTCCGTGATCTTATCGAATTTCTCGTTGATTGCGAGTCTTTCAGATCACACACGTTCGAGCGTTCGTTGCATTTTCTCAACTATACAATTGAACACAGCGCAGGTTTCATTTCCAAGCACGAATCAGCGTAGAGATAAACCAAACCCTGCATCGCCATACAGTTCAAAGAAAAGGCTAACGACTTTCTGACCAAAATTAGTCGATTCAGCATGAAATGTTAATAAAACCTGGAAGAACTCAATCCGGATCAAGCATTTGAATTCAGGCAATGTGTTATTCACATCTTACGACTCGACATTGCGTATATACTCGTCATCATCCTGAGTGACGGCGGCAAACGACATATCTGCAGTCTGCAGTTATTACTCAACACCAGTCATTACTAGCTCCAAAGTTTCGTCAACATTACTAACAGTTGGGAGCTACATCGCGCAAATTCTGATCAAAGCATGCCGCACTAGAAACGCAACACAGAGATTCAATGTTCGAATAGAACCTGCTTCTGCTCTACGTTACAAAATACGCCACCGTCACTATCATGAGCTCAAACCACACAGCTCAACAGTTTCACTCGCAGAGACTCACCACGGAGGTATTCTTCCCAGCGACAGCCTAGCGTGCTCTGCCTGCTCTAAAGATATCCGGTAGGCTGCTTCCACAGGATTTTTGATGCAGCCAACGCACATTACGGAGCCGAACGTTGCCGCACCCGCTGCAAGAAACGCATATTGTCAGGTGCGACGCAACAATACCGACCACAAATAAAACTCTTGTATCTAGTTCTCAACTATCCAAGCATCCTTGAAAACCATCACGTAAATTGCTGATGAATGAAATGCACCAAACCCACGAAACACGTGATGATCTGCATGAAATTCTTCATCACGCACTGATATTTTCATTGAGGGTTCGTTCAGAACGCTTTTTTAACTAAGAAAAAACTTTTAACTTGTGGTTAAGGGCACCTTTTTTTCCACGAAGCAGCTAAAAATAACCTGAACTTCACTACGAGTGAAAAAACCCGTATCCTTCAATTTCTAACGAATCGCGACACAACTACCTCAAGTTTACAAATGGATTTTACCAGTTGTGCAGAAACTTTAGCAGGCAGACAAAAAACAGCATTGAATGAAAGTCCTTGGATCTAAAACACTTTATAACTACCAAATTCATAAGACACATGCAGCGTTTTCAAACCTTCGATAGAGCTTACATTAATCAGCATCCCAATATAGCGCACCAGGTTGTATTGTTAGTGGTCTCATTTTTTTCAAACACTGCACAACAACCTACTTTTGCTTAAAACGTAAAACAATTCACGGAAAAATTGCAACAATTTCATATGCAGGCACTGATTTACTACAACGGTTGCCTGATTCTTTCGTCTGGACAAGAACCTCAACCGAGGCTTAATTTGAAGAGATAGATAGATAAATGGATAGATTTATTTGGCGGTACTGAATTAATTGCGCTAGATATACTCGCTAAAACGGAGGTTATATTACAATCATCCTGAAAAATTGTGCCAGTCAGCTTATTGGTAAGACCCTATTTTCGGGAAAAAATAGCATGAAAATTGCACTTCAACTTAATAAGAAAGATCTGGTTTGTTAATTAATACCAGGACAAGTATATCAGCTTGAAAGCGAAACGATGTAAAAATTAAAACGTGTAACCCTTAGTGGATATATGTACAAGTGTTCAAAAAATTAAGCAATGATAACAAAGCAAGAATAGTTGAGAATAAACTAATCTATTAACATATTTTGGCAGCTGGGTGAGAAGCAGAACTTGAGAAAATAACACCAAGCCGAGAAAATCATTAGCTCGATATCCGTGCAGAGCAGTTAATCAGTGCATCAGCCATGTAAAGCGAATGGGAGAACTTTCAGGAAACTGTAGAAAGCTCCAAGAAGCAGAATTTTATGCTTATCAAAAAAACAACCTGGAATTTTATTTTTGAAAACTGTTTAAACACCTCGATGAAGCCAAGGATGTGAGTTGACGGAGAATAAGAGGGATTTCAACACAATAACTTTTCCAGTACTGTCGCTGTCGGTTTATCCAAAAAAGTGTTCAAACTGAGCGAACTGGTTGATGCATATCATCAGGCGTGTCCATGGGGACACTATTTTCTGTCCTATCCCATGGCAACTTGTGACTGTCCTATCCCACGGGATTCCCATGGCAACCCCGTTCTCGCAAGCAAACCTGCATGTCATCCAGCAAAGAATTTAACTGGAGTTAAACAGCAGAATTTTCATTACTTTTTCAATTAAATCCCAATGACCAAGAAACAAGCAAGCTATAAGGCGTCGAAACTAAAAACCACTCAACCCAAACACAACCTTTGCTATTCACGTGCGACCCATCCATGACACTTGCGTCGCATTCCACAAATCCTCGTTCGGTCAAGTTTGAACCGTAGCCCGCGTTAGTAAGTTCGCTGTCCTGCACGAAATAAGGAGGTTACAACGCGGTGGTCGCATTCGTCGAAAGCGCTAGACAAGCAACAGAAAAATTTGCGTGAGCGTTTGTGGAAACCAAACGCGAAATACGCAACAAGCTGCAAAACATTTGCAGAAAGCAGCCCGGGCGTTTAGTATAGTGTGCGTCAACTGCGTGACACACGACTAATATATTTTGAGAAATAAACCCAAGAATGGCGTAACAGGTTCACCTCTAAGAGCATCATCGCAGCAGTGACAGCTTCACCTGCTGTAGCACCTTTGGCCAGCAGCCGAATGCCAGCAGACAAAGCTTGCTTGCACAGCTGCTTGTAGCCTGGCCACCGTTCATCCGAATGGTAACCAGCACCTGCGCAAGACAGACAGATTAAGTCGCACGTACAACAGAAAGTTTGAACCAGTGATCCAGAACCAACCTAGATGAACAGCAATCAATCCAACTCCGTCGGTCTGATTTCTGCAAAAAATTGTTCCGTTTACGAGTGAGCCCACACTTAGAGACAATCAATCGCTTTTTAGCTACGAGGCGAACACAACACGTTCTTGAAATAAATTTTTGGGCGATTCACATTTCTGTTGTTCAGTTTGCCTGCTTTATTCATTGATTCATTTTCGAAACTGCACTTCCTCTTAAGTTCGCGGAAGCAGCAATCCTAAGAGGTTTCGATTTCGAAGCACTTCACGGTTCTCAGGAGCTTCTGATAATTGGCTGTTTCGTGTTATTGTAAAGGTTTTCGGATTTGCTATGTTCATTTTGAAACAAGTAACTCGCTAAAATTTCAGGTTTTTCGAAACGTAGTTTGTCACGGTGTCTTGTAATCTGTGAAGCCAAAGTTTTCCGAACAAGGTAAAACTAGAAAAACAAGCTAGCATTACTTCAGCTCTGCGGAGGCCTCCGGTTTCCTCATTATCTCCTTCACAACAGGTTCTACAGCAACATCGGATGAAGAGTGACGTCGCGGATCAGCGTATCCGGGAATCTTCTTTACGGAGCCCACAGCGAGAACCACGTGGTTTCGTATGGTCTGGAGGAAACAATGCAGGCACATTTAGACACACAGCATCTCGGTTGAAACATCGTTTCCCGTATATAGCTGTTATGTTCATTTTTGGCAGCAGTGCAAGGATAGAGCGCGAAGCAATTCACTGCAATTGCGAATCATTCATAGCAAGTAGGAAAAAGAACTCAAGAAAATTATACGACCAGACCAGCATAAAGTTGCAATCGACCTAAGATGCACTTCTCTTCTACCCAGACTATCAGGTCACACAGGTATAGCAGCTCTCACCCTGTCCGATGGGAAAAAACGCGTGTTGTCATTGCGCGGCATTTCATCGGGTTCCGCGTGAGCAAAGAGCGTGTTTCGAACATAGTCTCTCAACATGGACCGAATGCTCTCGATGTCATATATTCCTGCATGCAACAACGAGCCTTATACAATAACGACATTTTTTCCATGCAAAATCAATCACTTCAAGTCCACTATAACTTATCTTACACATTGAACTCAACAAAGCTCTACTCTTACTCCAGTTTTGTTCATAGTTCATGTCAACGTTTTGTCATGTTCGTCATTTTCAAATCTTTCCTTTCATTAATTATAATCAGTATAACTATACAACGCTGTTGTTTTCCAGCAAACACTAAAATTTAAATGATCTAGATACATCAGTTAATAAATTACTTGCTTGTAATTAAAGTGGAAAGGTTAGGATAAAAAAACTCTTGAGGTCCATATCCGATTAAACTAATTTCAAAGAAACTCGAATTGCTTTGTTCTGCCATCCAGTAGTCACTTCTGCCAACCATTTTATCAAATCGTCATTTTCTGACGACCGGTTCAAAAATAAAACAAAAATCTCACGTTTGTTCAGATAATTTGAAATTGCCCGGGGTGTCTAGTTATAATCGCAGTGACCTCTGGCCTTACAGAAACCGCATGTTTTTTTTCAGAAAATAAATATGCTGCAACTAACAGTAACTAACCTAAACACAGCATGTACAGTAAGCAAAGTTCTGCACAATTAAGACAATTTATCTGAATGAACGCAGACCCTAACTAAGATAACAAACGCAAACGACATAAAAATTTCTTAGCGCTTTTTACGTGATTTCAGAACCGATTGGCAATCACAAACGATGCAACCGATTGAGCTCCTCATCTACTGTATGTGCAGCACAAACCAGATGGTTCAATGCGATTTCATGGCTAGATGGTTCAGTGCGATTTTTTTACTTACACCTGTGGTCCAATACCATGAATTTCTGCTGGTTAATAAGACATATGTTCATTGCTCTGTGCTAGTAACACTGAATGTGTGCTCGAACAACTTTGGATGACAAACAGGCTCAAATACCTTTAAAATTGTCAAATACCCCAAGCAATTGGATTGCATTGGCAAATGTAAACTTGAGCAAGTCTAATTTAAAACTGGAAGAAAAAAGTGGTATTTAGTGTGTTTTTTGTATTGATAACTGTACGATCTAAACCAGGGGTTCCCAACCTTTCTCTGGCCATATAACCCTTCAGCACTTCAAAAGATGAGCATGCACCACTGAAATTTCTTATGACAAGAAGGCTGAGCAAATAACAAAAATCAACTGAATATTTAATAGACAGAGTTCCCACACATTTTAAAAAATCATTTTCCACACTTTTTCAATATCTTTTCAGTAGTAAATTTATTAAGTTCAATACCATTACTTCTCTTCATTTTTAGAAATTCTTAATCATGAACCTTATTTTTGTACATTGCATAAATAATAAACTACTTTGCTTTCAGTAAAATTCTGCTCAGATACTTCAAATTAATTTTTCATTTAGAATGTCCATACTTTTTCAATACTTAATGCATATTTTGGCCAATTTCAATACTTTTCAAGGTCTTGAAAAACATTTTGAGATTCAATACTTTTCAAGATCTTGAAAATCAATTTTGAAATTTAGTACTTTCAACACCGCGTGGGAACCACGAATAGATTTTAATATTTTTAATAGACTTTCAGATTTTTAGAACAAGGTAGGCTCCGTTTTTATGTCTCCAAGTTAATATATTTAATGATAAGCATATGATGATTTTTGAAAACAATATTCACTGATATATGCATAAGTATTTGAAAACGAATAATATATAAATATATTTATTGCTAACCTTTATTGTATCACTTCAGATAGGCAAATGCACTCTTAGGGGTACATGTACCCCAGGTTGGGAACTCCTGATATAAACTATGAAATTATTGGACTTACTGATGAAATTACAGTGGCCACAGCTTTGCCATGTTTTGTTTAAAACGGCGATCAGTCTATAATGTATTAAATTTTTTTCTGATTTTTTTGGCCATTTTGGGAATCAAAACCCAAATTTGTTCCAGAGAAGTTGCTTGATCTTCATATTAGTGTTTTTGACATAAACCTATTATATATAGTACGATCAGGTCATGGGACATAATAGCAAAAAACTAATGATGGCCTACATCACAGTAAAGCAAACCTAGCAATATGCCACAGGCGTAATCGGCAACCCAAACGAGTTGATGCCACTGAACAGCCTTACTAACGCAGGTTTAAAAAAATAGATCATAGTCAGTCATCTAAAAGTTTTGTTTATGGATAAACAAGCAACTTTTGATATTCAGGTTATCATGTTGAGCAGGTACGGCAGCATCACAAGGTGTACAGCTGAGCAGCTAACACGACATTGCTGATGTACGAAACGAAACGACATCCAGTACGATCAAAGCTCAACATGTTTCAATAAAGTGCAAACTTTTGATAAGCATATTAAGTGTTTTTAACAAGGCCGTAACTGATGGGTTTCTTATTTTTACCGTTGGAAGCCAACTCCTTGATTTTGGCAGCCAAGCGGTCGTCGAGCCGGTTGTGCGATGGGTCCAGGGAAGAAAGATGGCGGTGAGAGTGAGCAGAGAACAAAGGAAAACGACAGAAATGCACCACTGAAAAATATAATCATGCCGGTATCCGGATGTGATTCTATAAACAAAAAATTGGACCGATATAATGAAAAAAACAAGCGCAGTGAAGATTTTTCAAAGCCACAACTGTAAATTAAAAAAAAACAAGCTTATGTATGGTTAATCGCTTGGGCCTTGAGCGGATTTCCCAAATATTCGACATCATTCGAAGTTCCTTGTAATGCAGCAAAAAACTGCAGTTGTTGTACTCTCAAATTAACTGTGTCGCTGCGTCTAAGAAAAAGTTACTATTCTGTTTCTTATGCTAAATGTCCTTTACTTTGACTTGTACCCTCATTTTATGAATTTTCTGCAGCGTAACGATTTTGAACAGGCAATATCTGACAGGCCTGCATACCTTTTCCATCTCATCGTAAACATTTTGTAATCAAGGTTTTACGTTATAAAAGTAGCGTCATCTTACAGCACACGGACGTAACACTTTATATCAGGCATTGTTAGCACTGTAAGCTGTTCAAGATTCTAAGGATTAGCATTTGATCAACTACTAGCAAGCGAAAGAACGCTTGTAATGACGAGTACAAGAGGGAATTCGATGGAGACAAACGAAGTTTAAAGGAAGAGTGCTTCGCACACTGCGACTTCTGCAATGACACTACCATGACGACAATTGGAAAGGGAGTTGTATCTGCTCAAAACGTCCCATAAAAACGTAAGACATTTCCTCATGTGATCAGATCGAACAAATCGATGAAACACTGTTTATGACTCGATCTCCGACAAAAACACCAGACTACAAGCTACTGCTGGGGTATATGGGCAATCCATGTTGGTAAACACTAACAGTCATTCCTCACCAGCGACTGTACTTCGCATTTATTCAAAGACATCTTTTGCGATTCTGGCAACGCAAATAAGTTTGCCTCGGCCAGAATGAAGACTGCATAGTCCACCTGGAGCCTCGAATCACAACGAAGCGAAGCTATTTCCTGTGGTCAGCTGATTCTTCAACGCAGAAGTTGGAATGCGAGTGCGTCTTCTTGACCTACGATCGATGCCAGGCGAGTCTTCAGAACAGATAAAATCTTTGTTTTCACATCTTATTTCAGAAAACAACCTAGACCTGAGATAAACGACATCCTTCTGTGCCGATAATGCGCCAGTTAACTTGAGGTTCCCAGCAATAACGACAAAACAACGTGTTCTATCGTCTCAAACAGCGAACACTACATCTAATTTCAGTTGGCTGTCCTACACAGTCTTGCATAAAGCCGCAGAAAAGACGTCAGACGGCCTCAAAGTTGAAAGAGAAGCAGTCGTACTGAAGATTGGTAGTCGCTTCAGATGCCAAATCGATAGGGCATCGGGCTTGAACCCGTTCTGCATTTACTACTCGCACGCAAACTCGGTGGACCAATCTGGTTGATGTACTCGAAACAATCAATTCGCTCAAGTCATCATTTCCCATGACTTACACACTACTGCAACACAAGAACACCAATGTAAGTATTTTCCAAGGTACGTCAAAACTCTTGATCTTTGATAACCACTCAAAGCTCATTTTCTGTCGCTTAAACAACCACCACGAATTTTGGAGAATTTCTTTAAACCTGGTCATCATATCATTTCTCCACAGTGCTCTGCTTTTTTACTCTTAAAGAAGTCAATCATGTTGCTGCAAAAGATTGTTTCCACTTCCCAGAACTGACAGAGAAAATTTAATCGTTTAAGTACAAAATATTGCAACGCCAGTATTTAGAATTTTTGGCGCCACAACAGCTGAACTATTGAGATCCCTCGATGAAGAGCAAGATAGGGTTCTCAAATCGAGCTTCCAGAAGTTCTACGCCATCACACTGGAATACATCGATAAGCATCTTAAGTGAAGCAGCTCGATCCTGCTGAAAGAACAGAACATTGAGTACGAGGAAGTCCAAGAATTGGCAAAGCAAGCAGCTCCAGCAACAGCAATGTGGGATGAGCTTTTGATGAGGTTGCGGCTATCTAAGCTCTTATCAAGAAGATTCCAGATGATGAGTATCATGTAGTCCAACCTGATGTCAAGTGAATGACAATCTTCAACGAAAGCGACTTATTATCTCCACAGGCTGATCTGCATCATCATTTCTTTCCCGGTGAGCAATTCATCTGTAGAGCGGGTGCTATGGCTTGTTTCAGGTCAGTGAACGGAGGAAAGGTTTCGGTGAAATAACCGTTAAGTTACCGTTACAAGTCAATGTAAACCTTGACCTGAGATCCACGAGGATGTTTCTAAGGAACAGACATTGCCGAAGCAAATTGTTTCTGGTGATAATGTGCAAATAAATTATGGTCCGACGTTAATCATACAAATACAAAACAATTTCACTGAAAACTGTTCGTTTCCTTTCAAGAAGGAAAATTGAATTTTCCTCAGCGGTCCTTTTGTTGGGTTCTTGTTCTATGGTAGCTTTTCTGGTATGCCTTATATCATATGTTACTCGGGGAGGGAACGGTCTGCTTTGTCTCTTGCCGACAAGATTTTGATAAAACGTTTTTTCTTCACAACACATACAAGAGGGAAAGGTAACATAATGCGCAGTTTGAAATTTAAAGACAACTGCATACACCAAAGGCAGATTCTCAACAAACCCGTGGAAGGCAGTTCTTCACCACTCTGCATTTTTTTGAGTAGTTCGCATTTCAGTTGTTGCAATTTCTTGTCAGTGCAGCTCGATGGCATAGTGTCCAGCTTCAGCGCTGGATCTGAGTACAATTTGACGCTTCGAATCTAAGCACAAAAATATCTGTGATAGCTGTATCTCATCCCACAAAAGACATAGCTCCAAAACAATTCCATTCAATTTTCGAGCAAACACTTACATCAAACAGTGAACTAAATGCAACCATTGGGAAAACATCAGACATACGTAACCTTCAGCACTCATTGCACTACGACAGCAAATAAATGACACTCATAAACAATGCAAAGTTTACGTCATTTCGCCATCATTACGTCTTTAATCTAATTTGATGGTTTTCACTTCAGTTCCTTTCACACCTAAATTCCAAAATCTATCTTATCAGTTATGTTTTCATGATAGAATTTACATCCACGCACATGTTACCAAATGTACAGTGTTTCTGGACAAAACAACGCCAGGTGACTGTGCCAAATGTATTAAGTATGACCTTCACGATGCGACACTCTGATGAGGTATTAATTGGCGTGACTCAAAGGAGCTATTTTTTCAGGTTATTTTTGAAGCGTTGCTTTCTCGATGTTTTTTCGGTCTTTTGCAGCGTTTTCCATATAGTGTGCATGATAGCCCCGTTGCTGTTATTTCATCATGGTATAATTCCAAGTCCTTTTAGTGCTAAGTGTGGCATGGGCTGTAAAATTTCAATTGAGCATTTTCCACCGAACCGCATCACAGTTTAGAAACGGTGTCCATGTGAGACAAAAAATATAGAATAAAATAAGCTAATTTCGCTCGAAGAGCATCCACAGTATCAGCAAAAGCATAACGATCGTGCGTGCGGTAAAATGATTGGATCTCTTCGATCACTTCGCGTCACGTAAGTTTACAGTTGCTACCACCGTTTGATTTTTGCAACTTTTCTGATGTATTTTTAATTTTCGGTGTTCAGTTTACCCTCGGTCGTTATGTTTTTGCCGATATTAAGCTTTTCTTTCGAGCGAAACTAATCTGTCGTATTTTGTAGTTTTACAGCAGGCAGGCTCAGACGAACTATCTTTTAACTGCATATTGACAAGAACAACTGATTCACGTAATATTAGCCTCAGGAGCTCATTGACGCCGAGTTATTGAAAAAATAAAGCGCATCGCATCAGCAAAGTTGTTAATCTTTTGCATAAAGTCATTGCTGGTATCTTTTTTTTGCATGCACACGCACAAACACTAAGTATTCACAAAAAAACAAGAAATACTTTTTTGTAAAACTAACATACATCTAACTTGACAAGCAAAATGATAAGAAATGATAAAAACTGTTGATGAAATTACCTGAATATTATGCGGGTACAAACTTGGAAGTTTTGGAAAGTCGTATTAGAAACGATAAAAGGAAGCCAAATTGGAGGTTTTAAAACGCAGCTGTTTTCATTATATCAACAAAAGGCAGTTTCAAATCATATACAGCATGCACTAAACGATTATAATTTCATAGCTTCATGTGTTATGGATAAACTTAGTCTACAACAAAGACACAAACCCATAAACGTCACAATCTTACGAAGTTTGCGGCTGACTTTTTGACTGACATTCACGCGTAAGAACTGGAATCGAAGACATACATGTTCATGGCACGCAATAGAGATAGGTACAGTATACTTACCTGAATGGAGGCGGAGCACATTACATCACTCTCGGCTTTTCTTTTTGGCTGTGTGTTTGCAGCAACAAGAGTGTCCTAAAAGAAGCACGCATCGAATCAAGACACCATGTGAAGAATGTGATGGTAAACACCAGATAAGTAGATCAATTAACTTCAGTGCAGTTGCATTTAACTAGTTTCAAAATGGAGTTGCAAAAACTTTTCTACTACAAAGATTTTTCACTTCTTCAAACTTTCGCGATACAATTCACTGCATTGTACAGTGATCAATCCTTTGACTGGAATGTTTAACAGTAACACCTAAAATTTAACGTATATATATTTTTTTAGGTATATATGCCATGAGCCACCCGCGATGTTTGCACAGTAACTTTTGCGGAAACCGTGGATACCACTGGAAGACATTGCAGTGGGCTAATTTGTGTAGATGGCAGACATATAGCAGTCACTACACCTGAAAAGCAAAACAAAGTGTTGCACAACTACTTTTCTTGATAGGCCAGGGAGAATGCTATATTGGACACTTTTGTCTCACCACCCTTTCAGAAGAAACTGGAAATAAGATTTATCGTTACAGAATCAACTAATGACTGTGAAATAAATTCTTATAAATATAAAATCAGAAAACAGCATACATCCTAGTAACATGGCGATGGCATATTAGCATTCCTGATTTATTTTTAATGTTTAAACTTTAGTTTTAAGAACATACATGCATCTGTTTAAGGAAGACTTTCCAAAATTATTGGTTTCAGAAAAGCAGAAGCATAGAATAGAGCCCCAAAATAAAACAAAATGTAGTCAAACATTTTTAAAACACCTATTGTGGTTTTGATTACCCCAGATGAAACGGGCAAAATAAAGTTTGGTACCCATATGATGAAATCAAAACATTCTTATGATTGCCAGAATGGTTTAAGCAAAAAAAATAAGCACCTGATTTCAATCTCAGTCAAAATACTTATGTGCCAAAAATTATTTACCACAAAAGCAAAACGTGAAAACAACATGAACTTCAGCTGGCATTGGATAATCTAACAAATCACAATTAAACCACTGAAGTAATACAGTGGGCTGAGCAGTCACCACTACAACCTGTAAGTTAGGATCAATTCCCGATTGGTCAAACCAAACACTTGAAAAAAATACTTGTGTCCTGTCCAAACTCCTGCTTGGCTTTAATGGGTGGGTTCAAATAAAAGGCTTACATGCAGCACTGCCATTGACCTGCCCAATGCAAAATTCACTACAAGAGTAGCAGCATGGCCACCAGCACAAGCAAGATGGGCACTGCTGACCACCTGTGACACTCTAAAAAGAGTACAAAGGGAAGTATGGTGAAAGTGAACCTGAATGATGGAACTGGCTCTTAATGTTCGTTAATTATTGGCTGGTTTATTGAACCAGAAAACATTGTATGCAACAGTTAAAGTTCAAGGTTTGCTGAAAACAAGCGAGTAACCAACATCATCAAAACTCATCAACTGCTTTCACAGAAGTGAACTGGCATTGTAATGTAAACATACTTTCTTACTATCCAGTATGCCTCACTTATATGAAAGCAAACAAAAAATTCAGCAATAGCCATTCTGACAAACCAAAAAGAGGTTTTCCTCTGAAAAGACAGGACTGCTGTTGTTTTACGTTTGGGTTCAGCATTTATTAGTGAATTAGCAGAATGCAGTGCTGTAGAAAAACACAGGTAGTTTTACTGATCTTTAGTGCAATGAAAATCATTGTGCACTGTCAAGGCATTTTACCAAATCTAAATACAGTTAACATTTGAAGCATCGTTTTACCTCACAAACTTTGTGTCCAACACTGCATTTCCATGATTCCGTCCTCATTATTTCAAATAAAAATCCCATGAATGGTATGGGAATGAGGCTGTTTGAATGAGAGTACTTCAGAGCTGGAAAAAATAATGAAAGTTTACTATTAACAGTTACACAATACGATCCATATTGGAGTATGCCATGCATGCATAACTTCCTCTATTCTCTCATTAGTGATGTCAATCATTGAAAGTAATCTGGAACTTTGGCTGATATTCTATTTGGATTGCAGGTATTTGTAACTCTTTAAATAATAAAAAATCGTTTGGCATATCGGAAATGGGAAACTTCACTTCAACTAATAGAAGTCAAAGGAGTGCACTGTGTGAACAGACAATGAACAATCCGAAATTTTAACCCATCATCTTAGAGTTTCTTGAATGCCTGCATAAGCTGCTATTTCTGGTCACAAATTTTGATTTCAAAATTAGCCAACTGTAATCAAAGTTGAGTGTCTAAAATATAGTCAGAGAAAAAATCAAGAGGGTGGTTGGGACAGAAAGCAACTCGACAGCACCTCCAACGTATTGCATTGCATAAAACATGCTTAGGAAATGATGAAATATATGTATCCAAGAAATTTTTCATCTTTCTGATAGGTTGATTTTACATATTGGTCCAAACAATCACAAAAAAACACTTTATTCATGTTAGAAGCTTTTGTATGATATAGTTGTATTTTACTTCTGCCAGAGAATGCGACTATTGACCAGTAACAGTAGTCCAATAAACAAAGTTATTATGATGAATATCTTTCACTCACTGATGTTGATTTTTAACTCTGCATTTTCAAGGCAATTGGAGCAAAACAAATCAACTGTGTTTATGTTGACTTTTTATGCCTCATGTATGATTTTTATACATATATTCATTATTAATGTACAAAGGAATCAAACCCAAATTTTTTCAAAAGTGTGGAAATAATCTATATCAAAGTTTGTGCTTTTTGAGGATATATGCCTACCTCACTACACAGCAGTGGGTTCTCAAGCGGGGGCATGCCTCTCCGGGGAACGTCAATAAATTTCCAGGGGTGCTCAACCCCTTACATGCTCTACAACATGAAAAGCTTTTTTAAGTCAGGGTGGCTTAGACACAAACAACAATTACTTCAGGGAGGCGTGGTTGAAACAAGGTTAAGAACCACTGCTATAGGGTCATACTGAAGGACCAGTGCAAACTAAGTTGCATCAGCCACTGGCATCACCTTGTCAAACTGAGGTCTTTCGGATGTAAAAATGAAAATGACCATAGAATTAACCTTACTAACCTTATTCAAATTCACCTAAACATACATGACTGCACTAATCCAGACTAAACTTTTCCCTGTGCCCAGTTCAGCATGGCTGTAACCCTGAAGAAAATACCTGCAACATTATATCACCTACACTTTTATTGTGGTTAGTACAGGTAGAATGTTGCAGATTAAACATCAATTTTTTTGCTTGTCACACATTCTTAGTACAAACTTTATTCCCATGAATTTGAATGGTACTGCCTGGCCAATGCTTGTGTGTATGATACATCACAATAGAGCTAGTTTTTAAAAAGGATTATCAGCTATCACTTTCCTATGAAGCGAGCTCTTTAGAAAACACTGCATG
>JGI24159J19872_10002876_pt1 | contig 20956 bp, 13 predicted proteins | sample Ectturendosymbi4_FD_19872 | JGI IMG/M metagenome (IMG submission 19872) | reverse complement strand
GCAGTTGACTGCATCGCCTTGAACTACTGAGGCAAGCACAAGAGAAAGATGGCAATTCGGGGCATTAACTAACAGGAAAGCAACCAGCAGCAATGGAAATTCATCACTGACTTCACTTTACTTCTACTAGGTTGCACTATCGTTATATAGGGATAAGTGAACTACGATAATTCACTTGTGGTGACTATCACAGTGACTTGTTACTCATGGGCACCATCCAGTGGTGACCATTTATTTTCATGTGGCGCCATCTCCAGGCCGCCACACTTGCTTACAAAAGCAGTAGGTGAAGTAAAAGCTTACCGAGATTTACTTTGAAAGACTTGAAACAACGTAGCGTCCTTCACTGATTGAAAGTATGTGAATGACAAACCAAAACATCCCAATACAAGAGTATGAGTAACTTGTGCTTTAAATCTTACCCCTCCCACCAGCATCCCAACAGCGAAGCCCCAATAACTCAGTGCAGAAAAAACTTTGAGTACTTCTCGCCGTGAGAAGTTCAGACTTTACTTAAATAGGGCATTTGTTTGAGTTACATGAGCTTTCAAATAACGTTTTGTTTTTCAGCATAAAATCGAGACAGGCTTATCAAATTCATCAAAACTATAGAAGCCTTCGAAACACGATTCGTGTATATTTAGGGACGTTTCGAATTGTTCTATTTTCAATCAGCAAATGTTGCTTCACATCCGATTGAAAATGGATTAATAACAATAGGAAGCGTCTCGAAATAAACACGAATAGTTTTTGAAAGCAAGTAACTTCACTCCACAGGTGAAACAAGCAAAGAATCAATCGCAAAGCTTTGATACGAAATCGATTTCACGTAACACTACGCATCGTCAATTCTTACAGCAAGTAGATCCTATTTTGAATAAGATGTGAGGACTGATGATGCGTAGTTTTACGTGAAATCGATTTCCTATTAAAATTTGCGTGTGATTCCTTGCTTGTTTCACCTGTGTGGAGACTAGTAACTTGATTACAGATATGCGACAGTTTGAATCACCGCGAAAAGATGAAAGTAGAACCCAATCGGCTGATTCCTCTAAAGCAGGGGTTCTCAACCGGGAGTAAATTTACCCCCTAGGGGTAAATTTGACCTATCCTGGGGGTAAACCTAATGATACTGTTGTACATTTTTCTACAGCGTTAGTGAGTAAACAATAAACAGGGGGTAAATTTTATGTTAGGAAGTTGGCAAGGGGTAAATGGGAGAAAACAGGTGGAGAGCCCTTGCTCTAAAGCCTTCAGAAAACCTACAGCTTTTAATTGTAGTTTTTGAAAGCTTTCTAGTTTTGATGAAGTTTCATTTTTTTGTTATGACCGCTGCACTTCAGCAAATGCGTCATAGCCGCGGCTTTTCAACATATGTGCTCAACGAAGCGTAATTAATGCAACCTTCTGAATTTCGTTAACAAGCTTTCCTCCATTACAGTGCCCAGCTCATCTGGTGATCCTTGGCTGTGAACGTGATCTTTGACAAGCCAGCTGCGTGGTGGCGCTGTTGGGCTTACTTTCCGCGATGACGTGCCAAGCACGTGATTTTACTTTTTGTTGGAAATGCGGGGACGCGGTTCGTTGCCTTCAGCTGCAAGAGAGAGATAGTTGCAGCTCTCGCGACGCTTTGCATCAAGCCAGCAATAAAACGCAACGAAATAGCCGGATTATCGGAATCGGTGAAGAGCAATACGTCGTTAATAAGCACATCAGAACAAAAAATCATACCAGTGCACTACCAGCAAATAGACCTGTGATTGAAAGCAATGCGCAAATATTTAATTTGGCAATGGCCTTTCGCTGACACACGATACGCTACCTGTATCTCACCTGCTTGCATGTACTGGCTCGTGATCATGTTCAGGACCTGCACATGACAGTGTCGCGCTGCAGTGAGAAAAAGTCTTAGACAGTTGTTGCCGAATGCGTGACGGTTGCGAAAATGGTGTATGCCTTGTTGCCTGACAAAAATACCGAAGATGTCGAGCTGCTCATTTGATCTGTTTGCAGTAAACGCATGCTTGTTCAACAGGAACCGAAACATTATCTTTTTTCCCGTTTTGCCTTGTCGGCCAACCGAGCACCGCCATTTTGAATTTAGTCACAATGACTTGCAAATTCTGGCTTGGGAGCAAAAATATCAGAATTGCATGCATTTTTCAGAGCAGACAAGACGGTTTGTTTGTCACTTCGTTGATATCTTGATCTTTTTCTTCTTTTGAAGCCGGCCAATCTTTTACCTATTCTCTTTGAAATTAGTTTCAAATGTTGCGATCGGAAAGCCCGAGCGGCATGTGCGCAAAGCTTCACACTGTGGCAGCAAGCAACAATAGAGATCACCCGACGAGATCACTCTTCGCGTACCCTATTGTTACGTTCAATCGCTCACATCGTTAGTATCACCAGAAATTGCAAGACACGATCACTCTGTCATTGCTTGTTCGCGTCACGTATATATGGGTGTTGTTCATCGTGCGCATCCCGTTTGTGGTGAACCGCGCATTCAGCGCAACGCCAGCGGAGAGGTTGCAGCACAAACAAATAACAAACCGAAGTTTTTCGGTACTTTTTTAATTTTTCTTCTTTTCTTGCAGCAACAATGGCTTAACAAAAGAACTATTTATATGTTGCACAGTACTTCTTAGGCTTAATTGTAAAAGTAAACAAAACAAACTATGCATGCTTGCTGGATCCTGCCCTTCTTTCCTTTGTGCTCTTACTCAACGTTTTTCCAACTATTCATCGTGTCACATTTCAACGGTCTGGGGGGCCATCATACAAAACTCTGTCTCAAGTAAGTACTCCCCAAAATGAGGGTAAGCAAGAAATCGATTGTCAATTTTTACTGGAAAATCGCTTCACGAAAAATTACGCATCCTCAGCTTACAGCAAACTTAAAAGCTTTTAGACCTCAGTCTCTTCATAATTAACTTCTTCACAGTGGCCCCAAAGTTTGAAATTCACTGCTTATTGCGTTTGTGCTTTCATGTTTCGACAAATCCGCTCCGATATATCCAACTTCTTCCTTAACCAGTCAAGCAATGTTTGCCGTTTACACACCTGTAATCATCACGCAAATTCAATCTCGTGCGTGCTTCGCTTGAACCACAATAAACTGAATATCAATGGTCACGACAATCAATCAAGTGTGCCAACTGTCAGGAACAATTAAGAACGATCATCATATAATCTTTTGATGCCCTTCAGCTTGCATCCAACGTCAGCTTCTGTTGTCAGGGATCCAAAAATTCTTCTCTTCGTTAGTGGTTACGTCATTAACTTTCTAAGATCTAACCAGAATAATGTTATTCAAGAATCCAGATTTATCCACAGACCCATATTTGCTCCTGTTCAAGCAGGCGTGTATATTTTGTCGAACAATCCGCTTTTGTAAACAGACATTAGCAACTCTGGTTGTTCGTGGACGTTTTTTTTTCTTTTTGCGTCGGTGTTTATTTGTATGTTAGTATTGGTCCTTAATTTATTGTTTTGTGCGTCATTTTTTATTATTATTTTTTTATTTCCTACCTTTTTTGTTCCTCTTTGGATGTACGTTCTTAGGGTACTATTTTCTAAATATGCCGATGATAAATTATACCCTGGTATCGTTGGCATTTTAGCGATACACAAGCAAATATATGTAGCTCTGTTAAGTATATTATTATCTATTCTAACCGTTGGCATCACACACTAAAACTTTATGCCAGTTTTTAACTCCTTCAAAGCATGAAAAGAAAAAACAAAAGCATAAAACATCAAAGCACTCCACGTGCACCAATTTTCTTTCACAAAACACCTGAAATGAGAACTCGAACAGTAAAATGACAAGCGATGTCATTTTGTGCCGATCGCGCTTATTTCAGTCTGAAAAACAAACATACTCATAAGCTGCAAGTTGCTGTTGGTGAAAAAATTGCTATCGCTTTGTCACGGCGGACACACCGTGGTCAATAAGCAAATAACAAATTTTCCAAATATGTGTAACGCGTTATGTACACGTGTCGCGGTTATCAAGCGTTCAGCGAACGTTAGCATCTATGTGTAATTGATACGTAACCTCTGTGTGTGTTATTACTGAACGTTTTATTTGCAAAACGCGGAGAAGAACAACGCGGCATTCCTCACGCTGCGGCTCAAACCTGGAATCGTTTTCGGAACTAAGGTGCTTTTTGGATCTTTGATTTTCTGCGCCAAACCTAGGTGGCCTGCGCTCGGGTTTATCGGCTGTTTAATGGTACTAATTTTTGTTCACCAGCTTGATCTTTGCAAATGTGCTTACTGAACTTTGTGCCGATTTACAATTAACGTCAAATCGTCAATTTTAACAAGAAGGACCACCGAAATTGCTGTGAAATGCCTGCAATAATTTTTATCAGCACGTAAGTGATTAATACCACGTGACATTTTTATGGGGAGAAAAATATTTCTAATTGCTTTGATAAAATAATTATTTGTTACCGAATCAAATTGCTGCTGCCGCGACTTTGTCAGTCTTATCAGCTTTGAAATGTCCCCGCAACATTCGTGCACGAATTCAACACGATTTTTGTGACTTGGGATCAATTACAAAAAACAAAGTGAGGTGAACGTTTCACGTATGAAGTAACTCAAGCGGTCGACAGTGACTCACATTGGCATGTTTGTACACAACTGGAAGCGCTAGTACAGTTTCTCAACCTGAGGAAAGGTATGACAGTGAGTTTATTCAAAGGAGACAAACAGCGCAACCCAGCGTAAATTTGTGGTCGAAACAACCCACGGAGCGTTGGTGTATTGAAAGAAGACCTAAATTTGACCCTAAATCCTAACCACAGGGGCCTATCCAAGCGTTAGAGTGACGCGTATGGGAAGCAATTTTCATAAATCCCCTATACTTAACTATAGAAGCGGCGGAGCCCTGTATACAGTTCCCTTTGTAGCAAACTTGTTTGTCCGTTCTGTCCAAGTGGGATTGCTTCAAAGTACCGGATTCGTTCCACTTCAATACGGACTAGCAGTTGATTGAAACTTGCGTCGTAATGAAGCAGAACGTTACAGCAAAATACACGGGCGAATTGCACTGTTTGGGAAATCGTATTGGACAATAGATTCGTTAACTACGGTACGCCAGCACTTCTATGGGTCGCCGAGACTGAATGCAGGGCCGTTAATACGTAAAGCTGAACTGCTTTTGTGGTGAGGTTTGCTGGCAAGTGGAAACGAAACAATTTAAGACTTCGCTTCCCCGTGGTTGGTTTTCAGGCCAAACGTTTTCGAGATATTTTTTTCCTGTAAAACGTAACTGGTTGAAGCGATTCGCGCAAAAAATCGCGGCCAACCGTCGGACAAATGTGACGAAACAATCAGTTAGGTTTAACTCAACTGTGCAGTAAAAGCAATCACAAGTTCTATTTCGTTTGTTGTCGTTGGCGTGGAAACTATTTCCGTCCGACACGATCTGCGCGACCCTGTGTTCACCAAATAGACTTTCTGAGACCCGACCTTTCAAGAACTCTCGCGCGGTAAACACGAAACGATACTTCGGTTACAAAGTTCTGAGATGCTTCAACGAACGTAAAAAAAACGAAAGGAAACAGTTGATTCCAAACTATTCGAATAACCACCAACACGCGCGCCAAAAAAACACGCCCGTGTTTATTTTTTTTGGCATCTCGCCTGGCGGCAGCGCGGACGCCGTTTTGAGGTGCTGATGACTATTACTCATTATGACGACAGAATCGCGACAAATGACGAGCAGGCGTGCCACGTCAGGATAAGTGAATCAATTTATTTGGGGTTCATGGGCGTTTGTGATCTGAAACATCAAAGCTTGGCCACTATTGCCAAAATTGTCCCAATCATACACATTACCACATCAAACAATACTTCAAACACAACGTTTTTGTTTGTTTTTCTCAGCCTTGCTCAGAACCAGCCATCACGCGTCCAGCATCTCAGTGAGCCAAGTCCTGTTCGGTAAGTGCCAAACACAGACTGGAAGAAACGTCCGGTGAGCTTCAGCGTTGGACAACTCTGCTAAAAACTTCATTATCAAGCTTTTTTTACTGAAGATTACAAGATACGTCTGATCCAAATTAGCCACATATAAATGACGTCTTAAAAATACGTTGAAAGACTGCAACTTTCTGTGGGGGAGAAAAAGCTATTTTTTAAACTCGTTTCTGGGGTAAAATTATTGAAAGCTATCAATATTTCATATACCCACCGCAAAAACGTGCAAATTGTTTCTCAAATCAGTTGTTTCATTTTACTTTTTCACTGCTAAACCCTCTTTCTGTTTTTCATCTTTTATTATGTTTTATTTCCACTACCTGCGCCGATGCTCCGCCCTTGTGTCCTGCTTAACATCCTTAACACGCGTAGACTAAAATGTCGATAACATTACATATCCGTACTACTCGCTTTTGGAAAACTAAGCTTTACAGCAAAATTTCCCTGACAGCATTCGAATCAAGGAGCAGCCATTTGCGTTTCTGCCGAACAGATGCCTTTTCGTTCTTGCGCTTTTGAAGTTAAAAAGACATCAAAGATGAACAGTGCTCATCGGTTCGTCTTTTACTGTTTGCAAACAATGAAATAAATAAACGTGAAAAACGGCGAAAAAATCGAACGAGGAACACGAAGCGAAAAAAGCGCCACCTCACGTGCGCGTGTGTAGAAAAGCAAGAGGTGTTTGAAAGCTGAACAGTTATCATGAAATGGCGTTTTTAGCGAAATCCGCGATTGGCTGATTGTTCGCTAACAAACGAACGTTGCGAACTTGCCTGCGTAAGATTACCTGTGACGCAAAATTGCACAATAAAGTCATTATCCGCTCGCGCGTCTGTTGTGTGGCAGATTATCGCTGCAAGTATTATGGTTCCGACATCGACAGTGCGCTTTGATCAAACAGGAGCCACTACAGGTGGACGACAACTGGTGCTGCGTTCATCGCCGCGCACAGTGGATGGCCGCACACTGGTTCGTTTAAAAAATTCTCGAGCTTTTCGTCCAAAACTGTATTCCGAACATTCGCTTTGCAGCAACGTCGCTCGACTTAAACCATTCTGCGCTGGCACAGACGCTGCGCAACTCGTCTGTCGCCAACACGTGTGGCTTTTGGTTGCAAGAAACGACACTGGCATGACCTTTTGACTTGTAGGTCAAAGAGCGAAGCAACAGTGCTGATTGGACGAAGCGACTGGTAGAAGAATGTCTCCGGGCCAGTCGCCACCGAACGTCGTCTTCATAACAATGGCGTGGTGATCTTCGATCGAATAAAAATGGTGCGAACAGGAGAAAAGGGATGGTAAGTAGGCATGCCGTTGTCACGCCAACACTAATTACAATGGCTGGAAGATAACAGCACTGACAAGAGAAACAAGGCACAACAGAAAAAAGCAATGTACTTGGAAAATACCTCCAGAACTCGGTATTGCACTCGAAATTTTGAAAGAGCATTAATCTGCAATAGGTCGTTAAAACTCGTAACGTTTTGGCTCAGAACGTGAAGTTGCTCTCATCTCTGATTTAAAAACAAAAACAAACTGTGTAGCAGTTGCAGTTGCGAGCGGAGGGTTGAAAATCGGATACCGCACGAACATAACAAGCGGTGGCTTTAACCGGTACGCAGGCTTCGGACCAATAAATATTAAAAAGAGAAGCGTCATAGAGGGAAAGATTACGATTTTTGGGTGTCATTAGTTCTTGATTGCTGTTCATCAGAAGATTATTGTACAATTTTAAACGTAATACACAACCCACTGCGAAGCACCCAAATGTGCAGCAAAGCCCGCACCACACACGCTGCAAGTTTAGGAGCTATCAAAAGCAAATCGACAACGTATTATTCAGATGATGCGTTGACGAGCGGTAGTAAAATTTAAAGTCTTCTGAAGCAATAGCATATCAAAGCAGATCATCCACTCGTAGTGAATGTTTAACTGCTGGCGTGTGGAATAAACAGCAGGATTTCCCTTTTAAAGTGCTGGCAATGACGTAGTAGGCAGGTTGCCAGCACTAGGACGGATGGCCGGTCGTTTCAAAAATATAAAACAAACTTATGAAAGAATAAAGTTCAAATAACTCTGTGCTTCCAGCCGCTGCGGAACAGTTCGGAGAAGACGTTTGCCGTTTTCGTCAAAAACGTTTTTTTTTTCAATTTCTCATGCGAGGGAAACTTTTCAAAATTTGATCGAAGAGCTAAACACTTGCCGTTTTCAAACGAAGTGAAGCACATTGGATTAAATTCGGTTCCGCGCGTTGCGGGCCGATCATTGTTTCCGCTCATTGTCCGAGACACGGCTCGTGACGTCACTGTGCGAGACGCCGACTTTCAGACCCAGGGGCAGATATTCCCGCAGGTCACGTGGTCGTTCACCACTCCAGCTTTCCGCGACCTTCACTCAAACGCCGGTTGTCAGGGACGCTGGTCGCGCTCCAGAGCCTGGCAACGCGAAAGAAAAAAATAACCTTGTTCCTGTCTGTTCAAAAAACGGACGGATTTAAGTTTTGGCACTGAGGCCCCGTGGTCTGTTTTTCCGACCCCTTTGTCTTTTTGTTGTCCGCCTGGATTTGTTAGGCCGCGTTCGCGACGCCCTGGGGGAGGGACCGGTCGCTTTCGTCCTTCTTGCCTCCAGCATTGGCCGCATTGATGGCGGTTCGCCGAAACTGGCGGGGGTGGTCAGGAGGGCGTCTATCTCCTGTCCAGAAAATGGCCTGGCGCTATCTGACCCAGCGTAATAATTGGTCAAATCAGTTTTCCGCTCTTGTCGAGATCGTTTGTGACCTTTCGCCGCCATGCCAGCGTCCGTCGTCTGCCTCGCGCTGTTCCGACGTCTCGCACGACCACGTGACTTGTTCTTCCTTCGACGTCTGTTCTTCTTCCTCTTCTTGCCTTTCTTTCGCGAACCGCCTTTTTTACGGCGCGCTGTTCGCGCAGCTTTTCCCAGGCCGGACCATTCGGGCGAAGTCGCCGACACGGAGGCGGGACGCGGCGGCATTGTGATGTCAGTCTCGTTGGTCAGAAACGAAGCGATCGTCCGTCGGACTTCGATCTCTTCTTCCGCGTTCCGCTTTCTGTGTTCCTGGCCCGAAGCGATCGCCTTCTCCGCCTCCTCCACCGCCAACGGCGAATCCACCAACATTCGGCCACCACTGGTCAAATGTCCCAGCTGCGTGGGGTGAGGCAATCGCCCGCGCAGGAACTCGCTCCTCAACCGCTCCGCTATCGCCGCGAACCGCTGCTTGTGGCTGTTGCGGTCCCGCGTCGGGCGCACGTCCAGGCTCATTTTCAGGAGCATGACCTCCTCCTGTCCGGCCGCAGTCCGCCGGCCAAGCTTCGGTTTTCCGTTCCGCCTGAATCCGACATACCACTCCGGGCGCGTGAAGCTGCGGAACAGGTCGTAGTAGTTCTCAGCCAAGGTCTCGGTGAAGACGCAGAGTTCAGTCACTCGTTTCGATTTCTGGAAAAGAAGAACATGAACGCGCGTCAATAGAACAAAAAATGACAAAAAAATTTGTTTAATGGAACTTTTGTTCCAATAAGCAAAAAAGGCATTTTCTTTTCGTACAGTGAATTTATTTTGTGTTTAAGCCGTCGTAACCGAATAGTGCTTATCTCTGATCGTGACCGGCTATTGAAAGAAAAAGGGCCTTCGAGGTTGCATGTGCGTATGACGTCGTGATGTGCGAATCGATGTAGACCTAGTCACCTGTCTCGTCGCTAGTGTTCGCTATCGTCCGACTTCCTCTCTTCGCTTTGACGCGATCATGCTTCGTTTGAGAAACTCTCGTGGTCTTGCGACTAGTTTAGCGAAGCTCGAGGAACCGGACGGCACGAACGCAACGTCGAAATTAACATTGACTTTAGTGTCAATTTCAATGACGTAAGGTTGCCCGCCGTCAATCGACAGTGCGTAATATACCCTTGAGACAGGCCTGCACAAACGAAGTCACGAACGAAAGCGGGGATTTACGGGCGTGAAAACTGCGCAAACAAAGGTTTTATCTTATCCTCCACGTCGGTACCTTGCACACCCAGCTGAGATAGGAATCTCCCCGTGCATCCCAGTCTTCAGACCACCGAGCCCAACCTTCACGGACGACGTATTTTTCTTCCCGATTCTCACAACGTTTCAGTAATTTCCTCAAGACGAGCGACGAGTCACGTGCGACGGTACAAGCCCCCCCCCACCCACCACTATTTGCACGAGCACTCTGGGTCAGCTTAATGCGTTTTTAAGCTAAATGCCTGTTGTTCGTTTCGTAATTGCCGCTGTTCAAGTCGCAAGCGAGGCGTGATGCCATTTACGTTTAATGGGTGGAAAAACGAGTTGAGCAAAAATTGTGTGACTGACTGGTTCCCAAGCATAGTCGCAAACATTCCCGAAAGCATTTCTTCACGGGCGGTTCGCCCTTCGCACGCCTTGATAAGGTGGTTTCGCTTCGACAACCAATTTCGGGGCAATGGCCTGCGAACCTGGCCCTCGGCGCACGCCGGAAGGAGGAGGAGCAAACTGACGCTGTGCTAACTTGAGCGAAATTGAAAATCGGCACCAGCTCTTGGCTTCAGTAATGAAGCTGCTGTCAACCGTGTTCGCCCACTTCGACCAGACCTGGTGAGCTGCTGCAAACCGCAGAGGAGCACTTGCGTGCAACGCACCTTTGAAAAGAGGGCGAGGATTCAACAGCTGTGCGCTAGATTTGAGGAATAAATCAGAGCAGGAATGTATATGAAGTGGATGCGTACCCACGTGTCAATGCAAGTATTATTGCCAAAGCTACATATCGTCTCACAATAAGGTATGACATGTATAAAAAATAAGCCAGTGACTCGCCGTAGCGCTGCTTAGGCAAGAGCGTTCACCGCAAGCGCCCCGCCAAAAAGCATTATTCAGGCTTCGGCCTGCCGCCAATTTTCGTTTAAATAAATCCGTCGCATTGCATGCGATCAATAACAAAAACACAAAAATAAGCCGGAACACGATAGTAATTCAAGTATTGAATTTTCCAGCGCCGAGAAGTAAGGACTGCGCCTATTTCCTCAACACAGCAGCGACTTGGCAACTTTTACTGAAGGTAACTTGGCGTTGGCTTCGTTCACTCAATACATAAAACCTCCACGCACGCTCGCTTTCGGTTCTTCGACGACCGCCAAGCGACAACCACAGCCACGCGACGCTTGTTTTTGTCTCGTCCTGCGAGACTGCTGGTCAACAGGAAGGTGGCACTTCTCTGTGTTCGGCCGCAAGAAAATACATCAAATGCGGCCTGGAGTGTCCAGAAATGGCATATTGTCACGGAATGCGGTTGAAACAACAACTGGGGTCTGAAAACAGCGGTCGGACGACCGAACGTTTGGTTTTAATTGGAGACGGCCCGGGAACTGCTGGCGAAGCTGTTTTAACACTGGACGCTGTTCTCCAATAGAAGAGTCTGCTTGTACTGGTCCGAGGTGTTTGGATCTGAGAAGTCGGTTTTAACGCACTAATCCCCTTTTACCCCGTCTTTGTTGTGCCCCAGTGAAGCACGTCTCGACTACAATTATATCTGCTGGATGTGTGTTCAGCAAAGTACACGCGACACTAACCTAAAGGTACAGTCTTTCGAGCGACGGGCGAAAAGACTGTTCAGCCACGTCTGTTTGACGTTACTGGGCCTGTTCGATCACTTGGCAGCAACCGTCTTGCACACAAGACTATGCGCCGATTCTAATGCCCGCAATGCAAAAGCAACCGGCTCGTTGCGCAAACGGGTGCGGCAAGACAAACTTTTGGGGAGAACGTGTCGCATTCGCCTCCCGTTGTTTCGTCGTTTTCTTAGGTCATGTCGTCAGTTTTAGGGCAGCAACAAGCATAGGTTTAAGTTGTTGCAGTTGTCGTTTGTTTAAGAGCAATTAAAGCAAAGTGCTGGTGACTAAGGCAATGGAGCGATCGAGATCAGTATTATGTAAACGCAGGAGCAACTGTTGGGTGAAAATACACAGCGCATTGTGCGGTGCGACTTCGTTTGTTCTTGTAAAAACCATAAACATATGTCACATACATAACAATGAGTAAAATGGTGGTGGGGACATTGTCATGAAGTATTTGCGCTNAACAAATTTTCCAGTTAACATCTTCGGTTCGNATAAAAATGAAAAGCATTCTGAAAAGGTTTCTCGAACAGGTGATCCTCCCCGCTGCTCAAACACATAACCTGCGGAGTATTAGAATTTCAGAACCGGTCCCTTTTCAACCAAGTCGTAGAAGCTCCCCTATGCCGCCCTACGCAGTAACATCTTACGAGATGGGAGGGGCAACCGGTGCGTGAACGACTGCAGGTCCATCCCACTGACGCGATTGCGCAATCATTTTTGTGGTCGCTTGACCTCCCACCATTCAAGTCAAGTAATAGAGACCTTGCTGATGCTTGTTTCCAGGTAGGGTTTGCAAAACGTGTTTTGTCGATTTTCGTCAATAAAAGTCAGTCTAAACCTGTGGTTCTTAACCTTTTTTACATATCTTAACCTTTTATCGAACAAGATTGCCGGATTTACCCCCAATACACTCAGCAGTGCTCATTTATTGAAAGAATGAAATTAACTAACTCTTACAGTTTAGAATGATTTATAAAAATTTACATGGGCTGCAATTTCTTGTTCAGTAAATGTATCCTCTTGGAAGATGACATTTACGCCCAAGGGTAAATTTACCCAGGTTAAGAACCGCTTGTCCAAACCATAGGCGTAGCCAGGGGGCCCGATGTCCCCAAAACGTTTCAGCAGATCTATTCATAATGTGCTTTGAGAGGCGGTATCCCAAAGAAAATATTGTTGCTCGCCTAAAATCAAATATTTTGGCCGCCCAAAAAATTTTGGGCTGGAAGCGCCACAAGTATGAACATGTTTGCTCATCGTGTATGTCTGTACGCAACCAGCAATGGTTTCACCACAGCAAAAATGGCTTCATCATGCCGCAGATGGTTTCACAATAACACAAACCAGTTTCGCAACAATAAAAACTATTTCACCACAACACAAATGGTCAAAATGGCCTTGCAAAACAACGATGTCACGATGACAAAACTTGCCCCATCTCAACAGACACGAAGAACCATCGCATAGTAAAAAATACTAAGAGGAAGCTGATACGAAACTGGTGCGCTGACCTGGTCAAAAATTTGTTTGAGTGGAGATAAAATTACGGAAGACTTTTACAGATTAGACAAAAAGCTGTGATGTCACAATAACCTTTTTTTATAAGCAAGGAACAATAAATTACTTCAACGGAAATTTATGAAAAGCTTGTCTACATCGCATCGGCTTAAAAAAAAATTGGTTACCCTATTAGATTTTTTGGGGATAGGAGACATATTCAAATTTCTTCTTGTCTTTTTCATATAATCGGTTTATTTTCGACGAGCGGACCTAAAGAACAAGCAGACGCTTCTGGACAAAGCACTTACACGCGCAGGCAATCAATTTTCAAATGATAACCGGGACCATGTGGGTTCGAACCCTCGACTGTCTCATCGGAAAAAGTTCGCGAGCGGTACCGAGTTCTCTTGCCGTAATAATAAGCAGGCTCTTGAAATCAAGAGCGTCCGTCTTTTCTCACGGTTACACTTCGGATCGGATTCCCCCCCGACAGATCGGACACTCTCAGAATCTGTAGTGACCCGTGACACTGCGTCACGCGAATGAGTTTGAGTGCGGTGGTGGTTCGTCGCGGTAAGAGATTGGAACAGAGATTGATTCTGACGCGTATCTTTATGTCGTTCCGACAACAGGTCAAACGAGACTTTTATTTGCTATTTGTTCAAACATGGAACTGCGTAAGAAATGTCCTTGACCGCCAGGAACGTGAACGCGTCCGCTGACGTCTAAATCCGCAATCCGCTGACGTCTAAATCCGCAATCGACATTCTTGTCCTTTCCCCAGACGTTTCTTTTTTGCTCGATCTTATTCTTGCTCTCGCGGTTTCGATTCAAAAAAAGCTTTACGTTCAACGCAAACGCCGCGAAATGTAAACAAAAACGGTGGGAAAAGACACATTTTGAGATCCTTTATCACGATTTTGACCTTTCGGCCCCTCGCATCCAACCATTACACGCCGCGCAGGCTTTGGCATAAAACAAAAAGAGGGACGTTTTCCTGACACATCGGGGCAAGCGGACGTAATGGTGGAAGACGTTGTAAAACGGCTCGAATCCGTTTCGCGACTTCAAACGACGTATTTAAACGGGTCTGCGAAGCGGCCAACGACATAGACCATCCCACCCGACGCCTTGGCGGCATCTTATATAACTTGCTTGGAAGTGCACAGCAGCTCAGCCAGAGTGACGTTGCGATGTCTATTGCACTCAATTAAAATAAAAGTTTCGTATAAAAACTTCAGTTTAGGCTCGTGCTGCAGAAAATCAAACGTGCAAAAATGTCAAATCATTTGCCTTCCATCGAAAATTGTCAACGAATCGAAATCGAAACACGCAAATGACATTTTTAGTTTCCTTTCATGGTAAAGTTATCCAGAAACGTTCGTGTTTCTTTACTGTGACGAAATAAACTATTTTGTACTCTTAGAAAACTGAATATTTTTTCCGAAAGTGGGAATCACTCCAAAACTGGAGGCGAGTTGGAACAACGCGAATTTCAAACACGCCATGAAGCAGTTTAGTATTGTTGTTGTGTGAAAACATCAAGCGAGAACCACGTTTACAAATGTAAACAAGGAGTCGGGCCTTAAACCCATGAACCCAGGCCCTGTCCTGAAAAGAGCAAATTCACTCGTTCGAATCATAGAATTTTGCAATATTTCCGCAAATCCGACTTGAAAGTTTGTTTGTACTTCTCGAAGCTGCAGAAAAACACAAGGAAAAGCTCACCTTGCCCACGAGCCTTCTGCCCACGAGCCTCCCACGCTGGTTCATGCAAAGGTATCTTCCCGAAGCCACGTTCCTGATCATGATGTTGCCACCGAAATTTTGGGATTCGAACGAAAACTTTGCTGTAAACATAAGAAAAAAATGAGGCGCTTTCGTTGCCAGCGTTCACGAGGAATTGTGACGTAACAATCGAACAAACAGACGCTTTGTCAAAATTGCGAACGTGCGTCAGCTGTGCTTAACTTAAGCTTATGTCAATTAGGAGTCTGAAGAAGCCACTCATAGTGGTATGTGCTGGCAAACCGCGTAAAAAGATCCACCGTTTAAAAAACATTGCAAGGTTAACAATGTCTTGTAAAGGCGTTTGTCGTCTCCGCAGCGTTATTTCAACAGTTTTGCAACGTCGCCTTTCAGGAACGAAATAAAGTCTCGTCCGACTGGACAACACACAAGCGACACACCACCAAGGCGCATTCTAAACCAGGCTGATCTGAAGGAAAGTTTACTGCACGGACACACGACAATCGCGGAGCGACAGCAAAAGGCCATCATTTAAACAAAACATTCCCCGGCCGCGACATCTACGCGTCCGTTCCGCGCTGCCGGCACTTGCACGGATCCGTTCTACCCCAGCGCGACTTCAATTGCCCGAAAACATCAAACATAAACACCACACAACACGACAGGAGAAGCAAGGCGGTGACTCCGGCGTCCGAAGCGCATCATTCCTCGTTGGCAGTGCAGCGCTTCCACGGCACTTATCATTCGGTGTTATTAGTCGGATTAACGATAAGGGTTCATTTATCCGCGAGGTCAGGCAACGTAAGAGTGACATGACAATGGTGTTAAACATCGGCGCCGGCCTCTTTTTTTTTCGGCATAGCAGGTGGTGCTAAGATGTGACGGCGCTGGACGCTTCCGCGGTTTCCGACGCATTCTATCGTCAGCATCGCCCCACATTTGCGAGAAGACGTCGTCGACTTTGCCATATCGTCAAGATCAGCGAAATCGAATGCGATGGAAACACTGTCACATCAGGCGGACCCATCAATCAGGTATGTCAGATGGCAAGTTCTTGTAAAGGTCACGTGATGTGGGCAGGGAATCTGCGCCTACTTTTTGCCGCATTGGCAATTTGTGCCCATCTTTCTACGTTTGCGCCTGGGTTGCTGTGATCCATACCCTTTACAAAGGGCGCGACCAGGACTATTTCAGCTTTGCTTCCCACTTGTGGCCATTTTTCTGTTCAGTTTTTTTTCAAAAGCAGACACTCACAATTTTCTTAAGTCGCCAACTTGTAAGCGGTAACAAACAAGCACAACAGAATCAGAGTGTTGCTCACGAGCACCAAGAGCTCGTTAAAGTCACAACATTTCCCGCCAAAGCTATCGCAGGACACGTTTTCGAAGCGCACTTCTTGCAAACTTGCAATACAATCGGAAGTTTGTCATAAAAATGGACTTTTAGCAGCAAAAGTTGCATAAGACAGATAGAGGTTAATGGACGGCCGAGAAAGAAAACACGTCTTGACAGGGCTTGCAAACAAACTATTGGCGTCATCAACAGCGAAGAGTTTCTTCCTTTGAAATATCGTGGCAGTGATATTGGCGATTTTAATATTTGCGCAGCGACAGAATCGCACCGCGCAGCACAACAATTCCAAGTCGTCCCGAGTAAAATTCACAAACAGTAGAGGAAATCACGATTCAAGCCACTACGGTACACAGTATGGCGGACGTTTACTCAAATCTACTTCGCCAGATAGAATGAAGGAAACAAGACGATAAACCAGTTTTATGCAAAAAACTGTTGCACTCGGCTTCTTACCGCGTTTGCTTCCAGCAACTCCGTTTGCGTCAACTCGCCTTCCGCGCATCTGAACTCGGTTACCCGTCATCTTCGAGTAGATTTCGTAATGACGAGTAGTGGGGACGCTGACTGGGTCGCCGCCACGGTTAATTTCCCGCCAAACATGCTCAAGAAGAGCTTCTTTCGTCTGCGTAAAAACACAGTTTGTTAAATTTTTGTAAAATCGCACCAAAGACATCGTTGACTAAACCGGTCGAAAAAAACCTGCCACTGCTTCTTTTATGAAGTCAACTGATTGTAACGTAACAAAGCGCGTTTCTACCCCTAATAAAAGCAGAGTTATATAATCTTCAGCATATCTCGTTTAATACAGACATCCGCACAGTGGGGTTTGCTGACCCTGTCAGGAAGGCTGGCATTGAACATTTTGGAGTCTACAAAATCAATCTATTTTTATCTGCCGCCTGATGAATATTTCACGTTTGTTTCAGGAGTAGGAGTATCTCGATTTCGTTTTTGGCACCAGACCTTCAACTTCCCGAAATTCCTCAAAAAATGCTCGTCTCTGTTGGCAGGCTACAAGTGGTCATGACAACGCTACCGCAGCGCAGCGAGTGCTTGTTGTGGGCAGAAACATCCTCGAATTACGCTTTTGCGTCATGCAGGATGCGCAAGGGACTGCAGCAATTTCCTACGCATCACTTCATAAAAAGTCGCTTTTGCAATCGTCTAGTGGGCGTGGTTGTGAGGGGTGCCGTTGCGAGATCACGACGAAACAATTTCCCACACCAGATCGTGACCACGTGACCACGCACGTGTCCAAACTTGGTCCCGCGACTACGAACAGGTGCGATAAGCATCTGCGCCCGGTGCGGCGGTCTCGCAGGCCGACAGTGATCGCATGTGAGAAGAAAACGCTTTTGCAAGACAAAAACGAAGCGCCAGCATGTCGCCGTCCAACGACGAGACGTCGACAGCAAATGTGTGTGTGCCATGGCAGCATGCCAACGAAATTTAAAAACTATGGAAATTGGTTGGCTGGAACAGATTTGGGAAGTTATTGACAGACCGGCACGCTGTGCAAAAAAAGCTCACGTTTGCGCCGTTCCATCAAAAGATGCTATTGTTGCTGCTGAACAAGTAACCCTTTGTGACAGAAGAATAAGGGGGAAGACCACGAGTCATCTCATCGGTCGCAGCTAAGCAAGTAATGCTCAACCAAAGGGACGTAGTAAACATGAACGTTTGCTAAAAAAAACACGGCAAAAATTGCAAGTTCTCGTTGAAAAAGTTACTGAAAGGCAAACTGGTTTCCAGCAGTCACCTCTGGCCATTTACTGCAGTGCATATACGCGCGTTGGCGCGGGGCTTTCCCAGTGACTGCACAAGCCCTGTTGTTTACTTTCAACTAAGTTTAATATTAACTGGTTTGGATAAATGCATTTCTCAGTAATGTGGTTTTACTTTATTATGTCAAATTACTGGGAATCTTCACGTGGGCGTACGGGCAGCAGGGGAGAAAAGTATGTTTTTATGTTGTCCAGACAGCTTCAAAAACTAATATGTCACAACTATTGCATCATTTTAAGCAAAGCTCAGCAGCAGCGAACAATGACGCAGGATCTTTTTACATCTCGTTGCTCCCTTTTCTATACAGTTCTCGTCTCAACAGCAAAGTTTGATAGTTTTGCTTCAATTGAGGACTACTCATCATTTGCGCAAATGGGTTGAAATACCAAAATCCATTATCCATACTTTATCGTGTATTTGTACAAGGCAGTAGGACACGCCGTGTCCTGCAAATTTTTACGCTTGAATAGGCTCCACATATTTTGCGTTAAAATCATCTGCATCTGTAAGAGCCATGTTGAACTTGATTCAAGAGCTGGTGAATTTGGTCAAGCTACGTTCGCGCCAAAAATCACGCTAATATTGCAAATGATAATGATTGATTGTACACGAAACAATGCACCGCATAAAACATGAATGCGCCACGGAAAAGTCGTTGAACTCCCCAGCATGCCGCCAACAGCATGCCAGGTGCAAAGGAACAGCTGTGGTTTGTTTCTGACAACACAGGTTTGAGGAACCTCTCGTCATCTCGTTTCACTGTGAAAGCTTATGTACCTGATCAGGGCTCAAACTGACCGTAACCCTATTTAGCAATCCAAAATCCTACCACCAACTTATGTATCAACTTTTGGTTCACGAAAATATGTCCATGTGATGGTAAAAGCGGCGGCTCTAATTGGTTCACCTTTGTTCACTAAAAAGCACAGATACTGAATTCGCCAACAAAATTTTTGAGTAACATGACAAATTTTACAAGCCGAAAGGAAGAAACCTCTAACTAGTGTCGAGCTGTTACACAAAGTCGCAACTTCGTTTCCTCGTATTTCTCACGACGCGCTGAGCCTTTGCATTGTTGAATAAAAAGCGAGGCTCACTGTTGACTGTGGTCATTGTGAAAATGTGTATTTTATTGTGTTGTTTACTGCAAAAACCGGGTGCGGAACAAAAAGCAAACGCTGTCTGTAAACACTTCAGAGCATTACCAAGCTTGCAGTTATGAGACCGAAAAAAAACCCTTAGGTTATCTAGTCGATACTACCAGAAGCTCACAAGACAACAACAAACAAAAGAAAAGACATAAAACAATAAAACCAAAAAATAAAGACAAACGTCCGCCAATTTTTATTTAGTACTGTAGATGCTCCAGTACAAAACATAATACAATATTCTGTTGGTAAGTATTTGCCATTTGACAGGCACTTCTGAAAATGAAACGATGAGTTTGGTACAGCGATAGCCAATAATTGCACATAGTTTTTTAAAGTGGTGAAAACGTAAATTTTTGTATTCCGCATTGATTTCTCCCCATATCACTGCTCCTTGTAAGATATTAGTTTTTTTGCCAATATTACTATGGACACTAGGAACAAAATTGAATAAAAAATTCGTTTATGTTGTGGTACCAAGTAAGGATGAGGAATTAACAGGCATGTTCGCACAGCAATCAGGCGCTCGACACCAGCCTTTCTCCAGATGCAAAGATCCGGTCAGCGCAAAGATTTTGTGTTGACGCACTTGCGCAGAGCCGGTGTTTACGTACCTGCTGCTTTGAGTGCAACGCCAACTGACTTACTCGTCAGTCTCGACAATACACCCTGAACTAATAGCCTCAGCACATGACCTCTGACCTGTGAACTCTAACAGAGTCAGCAGTTCGAACCGCTTTGCACCACAGCGCCAGGTAAGTCAGCTGCATCGCAGCAGCATGCGTTTGTTTACACATAACGACTGGTTTACGTTCCACCCACGCTCGCCCGGCATCAACTAACGCTCATGACGTCAGTCCCACATGGAACACGAACAACAGAGGGTCGATTCAGCACCGGCAGAAAGACATTATGACCTCAACGATTAAGAAGAAGCACGGAAGCGAAGAGTTTTGCAGCTAAAGCGCTGCTTTTGGGACAATATCAGAGTCTTGCGTTAGGGTTCCACAAGAGGTCACCATGCTCCTGCTGGAAAGCCTGCCGCGATCGACTGAGATCAAATACAGAACAGACTAGGTGGCTGTGAAAGCAAAATGGACTTGTGTGGGTTCGTTGAAATAACCAAGAGGGCGGTGTGCATTCCACAACCGGCCATTTCAACCAAACTGTAGTCAATGACACTTGAAATTCCACTTCACACATGCAGCGAGGCACGGGTTTTCACACCGGCAAAAACAATTGACTTGGCAGTGATTTGGCGTGAAAGTATGCGTCGTAAACTGAATACGACCATGTCTGGGCAAAGTCGCCATGTTGAAGAGCATACACGAGATTGTTTTGTATCCGTGCAGACAGAGTACCAGAAGAAGCCGAGTGTGGCAAGGTTTAACTAGCAATGATACTACACGACTCAGTTTTACCAAATCAGTAATGGCAGTAGCGTGTGATGAAACAGGCAAAGCCATAGCAACCTGTACTAGTCATGACAACTCGAGCGAAATATCCGGTATCCCTGAATTTCGACAAGTACAGCATACGAGCAACAGCACCGGAACCAACAAGCAGGCGCTGAGACCAGGTTTCAAGCAAATATCGCAAACAAGCCACTCACGCAACATGGCTTACAGGCCAGCACAACAAGGCTGGAACTTTTGGCTTAAAGTAACCGTAATGCGAAAACAGAGTCCGAAAGAGCGAATTTCAGAGACACAAAACAGTTTCAGCCTTCAACAGTGCGACTTCGTTGGCAAAAATCCAGGACCAATTTGCCCGCTTCATTCAACAACAGCCCCCCCCCCCC
>JGI24159J19872_10002875_pt1 | contig 20957 bp, 15 predicted proteins | sample Ectturendosymbi4_FD_19872 | JGI IMG/M metagenome (IMG submission 19872) | reverse complement strand
AGCAGCTTGCCGCCCTAAAGGCCAGGTTAAGCGACTTGGCTCACGCTTACTGTGGAAGCCACATAGATTGGGGTGACTTCTTAATGACAAAAGAATGCTGGTGAAAGCAATATTTTGAAATGAACTGTAATGAACAGTTATGAATTTCTGGTCAATATGCTATCGGCGAAAAAAACATTGATGGGTCTGAGGCAAGGGCTGGCAAGACTACTCAGCTACGAAAATAAAAACTCTTTTCAAATGGCGTTTTCCATTTCAAGAAGCAATATCTTCAAGCTAAAATTGTTGTGCAAACATGGTTTTTTTATGCATTACAAAACTGCACCTTACAAATCCCCTAAGGCACAAAATTAGTGGTGGGCTAAAATGTAATTTTAGCTGATGTGCGTGTGATCGAGTGTAAGGCAGGAAAACGAACAAAAGCCTACAACACCCGGTATTCCCAGGCGCTCACACAGCCAAGTACTAACCGGGCCCGACGTTGCTTAAAACGTTTGCAATTTCAAAGTACAAAGCGCATTCACATATTTCGGAGCAAACAACAGCAAAATTTTCTCAAACCGTTAAGGCAAATGGTTCAGGACAGAACAGTAATTGCCGTGAAGAATCCTCTGAAAAGTAATTAATGTTTGGCTTAGAAGCTGTTCGACTGTACGAAATTGAATCATTAATTGTTCGTATACAGATTGCTGGAAGCTGACTTTGCCGTGGCGACTGTTCTGATATCGTTTGGTGCAGTTCTAGGAAAAGCAAGTCCAGTGCAATTGATTATTCTGGCGATTGCTGAAGTGATATTCTATAATCTCAACTACTGGATTGGGGTGAAGATATTGAAGGTAAAGGTTAAAGTGGCAAAATTGTGGACNNAACTTTAACTGTTAGACTTCAACCATGTTAGGTTTACTGCGGTGCTGTACAGGCCCGCAATCAGGGGATGAGCAACCGGGCAATTTCCCCCCGAAAATTTTCAAAAGCATGTTTTGTTGTCAGGTGCAACAGCAAGTTACAAACATTTTATCCGCTTGAAAATATCAGCTGGTTGCGGCCCTGGTGTTGTAGCTCCTCTCCTGGTTGCCTCCCAATAAAGTTTTTGTGCTTTTCTTTCTTTTAATACTTTTGTTCGGCAGAGCATAGATGTTGGTGGATCAATGTTCATCCATACATTTGGAGCTTATTTTGGTTTGGCCGTTTCTCGAATGTTGTACAAGAAATCGCAGACTAACAGCAACAAAGAAGGATCAGTGTATCATTCCGATATATTTGCAATGGTTGGTGAGTTTCTCCAGACAGGCAGAAATATAGAAAACGAAATTAAGGCATTAAAACCAGCTCGATGATGGTGGAACGTACGGAATCCGTACCATTTCTCCCTGTTTTTTTTCTTATCGGGAATCTCGAAAAGATGTCAAATTGAATCTATTCAACGGGTTGTCATAGCGTCCAAGATACACTAGTAAGAAATGTGGAACCATTCTCATGTAGAAAGGGACGCTGAAAAGTGTTGACGCTTTTTCATAGTGCCTGCGTGAGGCACTTTTGCTTTGCTGAAACAATGGGGAATAATACAAGTTTTTTCCGCTAGCTTTAGCGGATTTTCACAAAGCTTTTGCCCATGAGGGCTCGCAGAAATTTTACTAGGAAGAAAAGCACTTGTAAATGTTCCGATTGAGAATGCGTCGCCATAGTGTTTTGTCCTTTCCCACAAAGAGTTGTACCTATCCAGCGGATACAATCTCATAGGTGTTTACGATGACAGCCTTCAAAGAACAAAATGTACAGAATGCTTTATTTCTAAATACCTCGTAAAGTTGTCGTACAAACAAGGTTTTGATTTTGAAAATTGGAAGTAATTTCTTAGGCATATGCCTAACCAAGCGCAAAGTCTAAAAAGATAACTAATCAGTAAACGCAGGCAGAACACGAACAGACGCAGGCCAAAAATGAGCAGCTTCCTTTTATTTTCTGACTCCAGTTCTAAAACACCGCTAAAACTCAAACTTACTCCTGCTCAGGACCTTTGCACAATTGAAGATGTATTTGGGCCTCACAACTTTTACTCACATGCTGTAATCAATCAATACTTCAGTGCTGGTTTTGAGTGCGTCTTGAGTGAAAGGCATTCAAACTTCAGTTGCATACCAGCTCAAAAGCCCATAAAATCGTATACATGGATGCATGTGGTTTCCACTTGATTTATGTCATTTATATACATATTATATTGCATGTGTAGGTTACGTGCCGACATTTCACCCAGCTATTCACTTGACGCTCGCAAAGGCAATGCATAAAATCAGATACAACCAAGTCAGCGTTATTCACGTCGAACATAGCGCGGTTGTAGTAGTCGCTGGGAAAATCTATCATTGGAATTTAATTTTTAAAAACCCAGAGGAACTGGTACATTTCACAGTCTGATTCCAAGAGCTTAAAAAGCACCAAAATGCTTGCAAAAACGTACATCAAAAACATGCTCTAAGTCTCATGTCTATTAAAACGTCCGTCAAATTACCCGATTCCAACTTTTTTCACACATGCTTTCATACTTTTGTTTTCCATCTTATTTTTTTTGTACTGGTGGCTTGGACTGCCATGATTTTGGAAAACCGACACGCACACAGACCGATATTTTCCCTGTGAATACTCTGTGCAACACAAACGAGCGCAAGCAAATACATTGTTATTTGAACGGCGTTTATTGACCCCAATAAAAGCAGCCATGCATGAAGAAGAAAAGCAACTCGCAAGAACCACGGTTAAACCCCTACGACCAACCGTCATCCTGCCCCATGATATTTGCATTTCCGCGAGAATGTTGTTTAACGCTTACTAACTGTTAGAGGTCTGAGCTTCAGTGATCCTAGCTTATCATCGCTGTTTAACTAAAAAACTTCAAAGGTGCGTAAAGGACCACAAGGTCATGTAGTTTTCAAAAAATCACGAGAGCAATCAGTAGCAAGCTTCGAAATACCAAAGTCTTGTCCACTCTTATATTCGCCAAGGTGCTGTCTACTGCGTTCTGTGTGGTGAAAACTAAAACCTCTTTTGACATGTGGAAAAAAGCATGTAAGTATTGTGACGTAAGGTCGCAATATACAATGAGTTAACTGGAGTTTGGCAAGCCTTTGTTCTTAGGGTAACACAAGCCTGCAAACTGCACAACATACGGCCCGTGGGCCGCAGAAAGCTTTTCTGGCGGCCCGCGAGAGCTTTCTCAATTGTTGAAAATGTTACAAAAGCGTGACCTCGAATAAATAATTGTCGTTCCAGAATTTCTTCCATACTACAAAAAAATCTCTACACATCGAAATGAAATAGACTTTTGCGGGCCGCGGCAAATTTATGTTGATAATTTGGCCCTTTGACAAGGGCGTAACTAGAGGTTTGAGCCAGGGGGGGCAAAGCTTAGCTGAAGGGGGCCCACTAGCAAAAACTCAGAAAAAGGTTAAGAAATGATAGTGAATCTCTGGATGTCGTGAATGTCCATTCCACATAAAAAAAGCGAAAACACCCCGAAAAACGGAAAAAACAACAAATTAAAGAATACTCAAATGTCAACTAAAGGGGGCCCAGCTTTTACGTTTAGCTTGCCAGAGGCGGCTAGCCCCCTTTTCCCCCCGTCAGTTACGCCACTGCCTTTGAGCTTTCTGAGTTGTGCAGGCCTGTTGCAAAACAACCCGTGAATTTCACGCTATTGCTTGAATGCTCGTAACTTCAGCGAACTGTAACAGATGCTTTGTGACATCAGAAAGAAACAAGGCTTGACTAACGGTCCGCGAAGCTAACATCGCTCGCGAACAGGCGTGCTCAGCAAGTGCGCAGAAGAACAAAAAGCCCACGAAGTAGATTACGCATTCTTCTAATTAGTGATCTTCACGTCTTCGGGCAGTCTGCCTTCGGGTCGTGGTTCATGCAATTCTGGTATCATTTTGATTTTACACTGTGAATTGATCAAAGCAGAAAGTCCTGATCGGTGGTGTTATTTCGCGAGACCACTTGGCTTTACGCTGTGATGGCGTTTGCGATATTCGTTTGCTCAATTGCTACAATTAAAAGCTCTAGGTTTTCTGCAGGCTTTCGAGGAATCAGCCGACTGGGCTCTGCTTTCATCATTTTGCGATGATTCAAACTTGAACATGTCTGTATTCAAGTAACTTCACTCCACAAGTGAAAGAACCATGGATCAATCGCAAATTTTTAATAGGAAATCGATTTCACGTAACGCTACGCATCGTAAGTCCTTAAATGTCATTCAAATAGAAATTTCTGCGCTTCTGTTTGAAGAAGATTTAAAGACTGACGATGCGCAGTGTTACGTGAAATCGATTTCCTATTAAAAATTTCCGATAGATTGATTGCTTGTCTCACATGTACAGTGAAGTTACTTAAATTGCTGCTGCAAAAGTGAAGTCTTTGTGACTTTACACGCAAGAGTGATAATGTACAATGCAAAAATCATTTTCATTGAGCAAATCTGGAAGTATCAGTAAATACACAAAAAAGCAACAAATTCAGCTCGACTCATTCAGTTAGATTTTTTTTCTTTGATCGCTCAAGCCCAAGCGCAATGGTTCTGCAACGTAACTTATATCAGAAATTTGCATCCAAAGACAAATGCTCTCGCGAAAAATTGCGTTGGACTTAGGGTACCGAATTTACTAATCCGAAACTCAGGCTGTTGTATTTGAAAATTATTTTAGGACACGACGCTTTACGCAATCGTTGTGTGCACTTACGTCAACAAAAAATGTTCGGGTCCGTTTCCACAAGTATGCAAAGCAGCTTTTGGCTGTAAATAAACTCGTGCACTGGTGGATCGATTAATTATGTTTCACTTTGTTTTCTTATCTTGGTTTTATTACATTTCAGTTAGCCATTCCCACCCTTTCTAAATGCACGCTCCACACTTTTTATGAGGCCCTTTCCCTTCATTGTTGTTATGACAACGTCACAGGCATTTCTCATTTTCCGTGTTGGCGAGTTCTCTGTCTTGGTTTTACGTGTCATTTGCCTTGATCGAAGCCTGTAGGTGGCTGGATGAAGCATACACTTCATTTTAAGTTTGCCAACCGTTGAGCATAGAGAGGTTTACAATTTACTGACTCATACGTGCAAAAAGCCGCAAGATTTTGTGATTCTGCGATAGGTGTGTTTTGTCTGCAATCAGCTGTTTATAAACTTTTTGCTGCAACTGTGGACAATTGCTAAGTCAGTTGAAGCATGATACGTCACAAGAAAATCAGTGAAACACATGTTTCGTTTAAAAATGACGAAAAGGCCTTATATTTTTTGTCTAAAAGAAATTATTAGCATGTTTTGCATTCGTAATTAGATAAGCTATACTTCACCGTGACTCACAATTAAGGGGCAAAAAGTTCAGGTTCCTTCCCAAATGTCCTTTCTGGTTGAGAGGCATTTTATTTAAGAAATGGCTCATGAAACAGTAATAGGTAAGACAACCAACTCATAACCGTGTCAATTTTTTAGAAAGCAAGCTGCGACTGCGCGTAAGATCGCATTTTGCAACGGTCCCGGAAATCTACAGTGCTTGGATTTATTTGGCCTGTCTTATTGTTCCTAGATAAGCCTAATCGCTTCTTTTAATTTCGTTCACAACGCTTAACTCTTTATGGCTCGGTCAAATGTTGATTGCTTCCTTTGTGGAACATTAGATATAGTTTCTGGACTGGCAACACTGCCCCCTCCATCTCTTTAACAGCAGGATTTTTCTATCCTTGCGTTACTCCAATCATTAATGCCATGTCAGTGATATTTGATAGTGACTAAAAAGGTTTGCTCGTCTGCAGTTTTCATCGTGTTATAATCAGTGGCGTAACTGGCGGAGGGCAAGGGGGGGAGTCGACCACCCTGGCAAGCTAAATATAAAAATTGGGCCCCTTTAATTGACATTTTGATATTTAGTATTTTTAATTTGTTGTTTTTCGTGTTTTTCTGAGTGTTTTCATTCTTTTTTATCTTTTATCTAGTATGGACATCCACGACATCCAGAGATTTCTTAACTTTTTTTTGAGTTTCGGATTGTGGGTCTCGCAACGGTGACCAGTGGGTCCCCTTCAGCTACGATTTGCCCCCCCTGACTCAAACCTCTAGTTACGCTACTGGTTATAATACTGTATTCGCCACTTTCCAAACACATGTTCAAAACCACTACGCAATGAAAGTTCAGTGAGGCGTCAAGGATGTATGAAAGGGATTGTAAGAGTTAATGATAAAGCAATTTGAAATATGGTCAACAAAGTCGAATTAGCTGAGAGAAAAAAACGCACCCGTTTACTAGTTTGTGATGCTGCGAATAATTAAGGTAACTTTTTGCTTGTTTACTTTCATTTTATTTTCATTTCATTTTCATACCCGCTTTTCCTCTCAGGAGGGTCGCAACACCAGCAACTCGAGGAGAATTCGAAATACCTCACGGTTTTTCAGCAAATGTCTCGACATTTAGGGTTTTACGAATGTCACAGCTGCACACTTTGTGTGCGCACACTTTGCGAAGCGTCACACCGTGAACTTTCCGCAAAAATCCCATCTCTGCCGCTTATACTTGAGATATCAATCTTTCAGTTATTACCCAAGATCCATGACGTTAGGTAAGGATCGGCGCCAGATCGGTTTAAAAACTGACTATCTGTGCGGTGTTTGAAATTTTCCGTTTTGTCACCACAGAGCGATAAAGCTCACGCAGAATTGTGTTTGCTTTACCAATCCGCGTATAAATCTCCTTGCTCCGCCTGCAGTCACAATTCCACCCCAAGGTACTCAAACTTCTCCATGGTAATGGTAATGGTTTATCCATGCATTTTGTGACTCAAATCACGAAGTAACACGGATGCAGCAAAAGGAAACACAACGACATCAAAGGTCACAAATTAATTTCATGTTGATGACAATACAAAAACATCAGAAAGTTCAGGTTTCTTGAGTTATGATCGTGTTCTAATATGATGAATCGCAAAAGGATGGCGAAATACCATATGGGTCAAGTTCTCAGCCAGCCCTGTTGTTAGCACAAATCAATTTTTAATTGAAGACGCTTCACAAGTAGTAAAAGAAAAGGAACAAAATGCATCGAATCAGCGTCAGATAAAATAAGTAAACAAAACAACAACCAGAAACAGTGAAATAAAAGCATGCCTATGTACAGGGGGGTGGAGTGAGCAACTGTAGAGGTAAAAGATATAAGGGAAAAGAGGGCATCAAAACAATATTACAGAAAATGACAAGCATATGAAACGAAAATCAACAGGAATTTTGGTAAGATGGCACGACGTTTTTATATTGTTTTCCAAATGAATAAGGCGAGCTGCAGTGTAATGCTACTTACTTGTAGCATACACTGACGTGGTTTACTGGTCAGAGGTTCAATTATATTTTCAAGGTACTTGGCATACATTTTTCAAGGAACTTGGCATACATCTTTTTTCAAGGAACTTAGCATACACTTTCCAGGGAGGCTAAGGAGAGAAATGCCGCGGTAGTTAGTGCATTTATGGGCGCAATTTTGTTGTAAAATGTTGGGGGGACAGTTTAGTGTGAAATCAATGAAGTCATCGGGTCGATGCAGAAGTAAGGTTTTATAAATACAGATTTCCAGTCTTGTTTATAGGGGTGTTTTAAAAGCAAGACTATCACGCTAATACATCAACTGGGTTTTATCAGAGCTGTCAGCTGGAGTTCACAAAATGCTGAATCGCATTGGCCGCACGTGCATATCACTCTTATTGTAGAATACATCAGATTTCATGCATTTTATAAGAGGTGTGGTTTACAGCGCGATTTGAGGTCTTTTTCAAGTTTCTTAACGTGATAAAAAAGATAAATATTTTTCTTGCACATTTCCACTCTGTAAAAGCGGCAAATCTTTTCAATGTTACTGCGCATCATGCCTGCAGCCCCACCCCTGCCAAAATCTCCACTGATATCCTCTTACCAGGTGGTGGATACATCCTTTCATTCTTCCCTTGTTGGCCCCTGCATACATACCCATCTTGCCTACAATGTGATTTCTGCATACCTGATCATTTGGTGGCTGTTGTCTTGTGACTTTTTTATGTGATGCAACCTGGCTCAGCCTTTCCACAATCAATTTTTGAGGTTGAACATCAGATTTTATTGGATGAAATTAATGTCAAAAGTTTCATTCTAAGAGTTCTACTTGCATAACGACACGAAAATAGATTTGAGAATAAACAGAAATAAAAAAGCACAACGGTGAATTGCTAAAAATGTACATGTTTCACTTGATCAACACAAAAAGAATGTCCAGCAAAGCTAGGTGTGGTCAGGCTTTGGGGGAAATACATTTTTACTGGGACAAAGATTTCAGTTTTTACTATATGTTTAAAACAAATTTTCTGGGCACAATGAAATTTGGAGGGCACAAAAAATTGGGGAGCACTTCTCCCGAATGCCCACCTTTTCCTTGGCTACGGGCCTGCCTGTAAAGAAAAAATTTCGAGCTTGGATCAAAATATTGCTGCATTATGTTTTTGGTTATACTCAAGTAAATCAGATGACTTAAAAACCAATGCATTCAACACAAGCACAAAGTGTAAAGAGTCACGAAAAAAAATATTTTGGTTTTGCTGGTCACCATTGTCGCGACATTACAAAAAGTGAGGATAAATGTATATTTTATCTTTGAATCCTAGTCAAGTCCTTACGTTTTGAGCTATATGTCAATATATAGCTAGGTAAATAGTTTTTCAACGTTTTGATTGAAATCCTATTGACTGATGGTTGAAGACAGGCTTTTGCAAAACTGCCCATCCTAAAACTAAGTCTCCACAATCGTGCTGCTTTTGTCTTCGCAAAAGCTTTGCAGATATTTGCCTGAAAATGTGACTTTCTAACATTATATACACTTAGGTTTACCAGACGTCCTGTTTTAACCGAGACAGACCCGGTTTGAAGGCTTTGTCCCGGCGTCCCGGTTGGTCCACCAAAAAGTCCCGGTTAAGCATTCACTCAGGCAGGCAGCATAGCCCTACACAAATATTAGCATGCCATGATTAGTCTGTTTAACTAACTTGCTGAAGAATGATGCGTGATCTTGTTTCGTTTTTTTAGATGTAAAGGTAGTTGATACGCCATTGTAGTGGGTAACTGGTCCAGTAATGGATTGATTGTTAGCGCATTGGCTAGTTCAGCAAAGTTGACTAGCAGGAGTGGGTGTTCTTTTGTAATTACAGGTTATTGAAAAGATTTTTTTCATACCGGAACTTGTTTGATTTCCTTCTAAGGCTCGTTGTTCTGAAGCGTCCCGGTTTCCAATCACAAAAATATGGTATACCTATTGCCTATATACACCAGCATCATTAAATTTTACGCTGTCTGTTTACGAATACATGACAATCAACGTTACAGCAAAACCAATTACATTCCTACGCGAACCAAATCCATGCTGTACTATGGTCTCTCACATGTGCAGCTGTAAAACTATCACTATTTCAAGAAAATAACGTTTCTAACAGTATACTACACAGGGTAAAATGTCGGACAGAAGCAGTTAACCATTTTTCGCGGTCTCTAGAAACTTGAAAAATGCTAAATATCCTTTTATTGAAGCTAAAATTGATAAACTAACAGATTCCAGTGATACCACACCAAACTCTGTTTCAACATCAACTTGGCTATGTGTAACATCTAACATGAAAAGCACTTCACACAAAACGTGGCAAGCGTCGCTTTCATTTGTGGAACTTCTCCAAATACAAAACCTGAAGAGAAAAGTGGGAGGACATGGCATATTATATCCCCCACCTGAAAAAGTGGGGGGACACGTCCCCCGTTTTGCGCCCATGAGTGCATTCTCTCCTTTCTCCCTTCTTGTGCATGATCACCCCAGTATGCCAATCATCGATTCAAGGGTTTGAGCATTTCAGGTCGGTTTTCATCATATACCTGTCAGCCTTCCTAACCTTCAGTGTTTTGATAACTAGGAATGCTTCAGCTGCAATGATGGTATTTTCCTCCCAAATGCACCTCCGGTGTGTCTAATGGTGAGGAAGTGAAGAGTTCAAATGATCTTTGAAATACTCTCTCCATCTGCCAAGAATGTCCTCTTCATTGCTGAATAAGACACCATTTTTGTTTTTGATGGATCTAGCAATATTAGAGTTTTTGCTGCGGAGAAGCTGGATGGTTTGCCAGAATACCCTGTTGCCTTGCCAATATTGGAATCCAGTTTATGCTCGAAATTCTCCCAAGATTGCATTTTGTAGTTTTTCGCCGTGAAGGCTGCGGACTTTCGCATGTCAGCGTACCGCGAATCCAAAGACGATTCGGCTTTGTTCTGAAGCCAGGCCTTGTAGGCTACTTTGCTTGAAGCAGGGATATCTGGAAATTCCTATATTTCCCTGGCTTGAATAGCATCTTTCACCTCCTGGTTCAACCAAGGGGTTACTTTTTGCCACTTTTCGGGACACCGAGTCGTTTCCGTCCGCACACTTGAACAACAGACGAAGCTGCAGCTACCACTCTACCTCTGCGTCCACTGTGCATTCCGGAAGCTATCACAACAAGAACGATATACTATCTGCGAAGGTCTTTTCGGCAAGTGTTCATGATGCACAGTGCATTGTTACAGCACAGTCGGAGCAGGAGCCTTACGTTATCATTTACGTCACCATCATTATCTTGGCCAATCACACCCTTCTATGTCCCTGCATCTTTCCCAACGTGTGCATTGAAGTCTCCCACAAAGATCGTAGATTCGTTAGTTTCAGCCTTTCTCACGGCATCACTAGTTTCTTTCCGGAATTCCGGGTACTGTGCACTTACGTTTGGGCCGTATACCAGTGTCAAACACAGGGATTGGTCAAACAACTTCAGCCCCAACATATGCACACCCTTCCTCCTGGTGGGATTATATCGTGGAACCCCCTGGAAACAAACCCTGCGGTTCCTATACGCCCATGCCCGCAATCCAAGTAAAATCGCAGATGTTGTCAAAACGGTACCAAAAACATAGCGAGAAACACTGAATCAGTCTCGGATGATATATTGTAGATTCCAAAATGTTACCTTAATTTTATTACAGCTTGTGGGTATCGGGCAAAGGGTAATTCCAGTCAAAAATATTCCAAGAGCCAATATGATTGAAAGAGTTTGGGAAAACAGTGGGGTCTGAGGGGTGTTATTAGAGCCGCTGTTTAAAACTCTGTCATGGAAGTTTAACTTAAAATGTAGTCAAATTTTTCAAGTTTGAAGATTAAATTGCGAAAGCTTCTGCGGGAGCCTGATAAAATGAAATATGACTAAATTGTAAGCCTACCTGTCACGCGAATCTATCCAGTATCACGTTTTGAAACGCGTAAGGGAAGCATTTAATGAAACGGAGGTACAAGGTCAATAACCTTTTTGCCGCACATTTTTCAATGAATAATCAAATTTTTTCAAAACATTGAACTGCACGTAACTGCGGTGAGGAGTTTGAGCACTCCCTTTCGGCATATTAGATTGCGAGGCTACACGAAGATAGTAGACATCTTATTGGCCTTGGCCAGCAGCACAAAAATGGCAAATCGTGTTCAATGAAAACTTATGAAATGAGTGTCTCTCCTGCACAGGTTTGGGGGTGTTTGTAGTAGTGTATTGGTTTTGGTGACGAAGTAATAGTTCAGTGTATTGTTTTTTGTGACGAAGTAATAGTTCAGTGTATTGTTTTTTGTGACGAAGTAATAGTTCACACAGTCAATAAAGCATACAGCATTGCGTACAATATAATGCAGAAGCTATAGCGTATCTAACAATACTAAAGTTCTACACAAGTAACAACATTTACCTTTTGTCACAAAGGATTGATAAAAGACCATGAGGTGATTTATTCTACCATCCCTGCAGTATACTTTCAGTACTATCCTTAGTCATGTGTCAGTACTATCCTTAGTCTGCAGTATACTTTCAGTACTATCCAAGGCGTGTCAATATTTTTGATTATTTTTACATTTTCACGCTATGGTAATATTTTTCATATTTTCACGTTACGATCATATCGTCATGCTTTTGATTTCATTCATATTTTAGAGATAACTTGGAGCTTATTGGAGGTTTTGTCCAAACCTGTCACTTTATTTCCCTATGGAGCTTTGTGTGAAGCGTTTCCTCAAATCAATGGTATTAAAATTACCATAAATTTTATTATCTTTGAGTTTGGATGTTATTACTTTTACTGTTGTACCGTGTTTTTCAACATACTGTACCAAATAACATAACTTTGCTACGCATTTTTCAGGAACCCTGTTTTTATGGATATATTGGCCCAGCTTTAATGCAGTCCCAGCCCTTGGAAATGAACGTCATCGCGCTGTCATCAACACTGTACTTAGTTTATCCGCTTGCACCGTCACTACATTTGCCTTAAGTTCGGTAGTCGACAAGAGAAACAAACTAGATATGGTAAGTCGGCCTCAGTAGTTCTGTTGTATACCCTTGCAAGGAACGCCGCAAAACCTCAAATTATTACAGTCATGATTTTGTCATTGTGTGGTACAGGGCCGTCGCCAGCGGGGAGGCCAGTGGTGCCCGCCCCCCCATTTGAAATCGGTGCCCCCCCATTTTACGTTTGGCCCCCCGGTTGCTGCATACATCCAATACTGTATTTTAAAAATGTGGCCCCCCTTCTGGTTTTTGGCCCCTCCATCTGGTTTTTGCCCCCCCGCTGCTAAATCCTGGCAACATTTCGGGATAAAATTTATTTGCAATATATAAAACATTTTAGACATATCACATAAAATATATCACTTGGACAGAGACATGTGACGCAAAAACAATTAGCTAACTGTCCAACATGTTAACCACTGCAGCACCAGCCCAGAAACGAGTGTATTTGATCGTACGTACTTTCCCTTAGCTTACAAGCATTAATAGCTTGCTTTCCCTAGATGCCTTTGATGCGTCAGTGAAATCAAGCGCAGTGGCGACCGAAAGGAAAAGATTCTTTGAATGTTATCGTTCTTCATACGCCCTGCAGGTTCATATTCAGAACGCTACATTAGCTGGAGGAGTAGCCATGGGCGCCAGTGCCAATCTGATTGTTCATCCGTTTGGAGCGCTTCTGACAGGGTCTTGCGCAGGAGCGCTGTCAGTGATTGGATACCGTTACATACAGGTTTAAATCTAAATCGTACTTGCATATCTTCCAGCGGACAATTACGTAATTGCATAAAAAACGATAGGCTATTTTGTAATAAAAATAGCAAATAACCAATTGATACTGATTTTCTAAAAATCAGTTGGATTGATTGCTCGAAATGCAGCATATTCGCTAATAGAACTCACGTTTTCTTGAATGAAGTAGAATGTGCAGGTAAACAATTTGTGGAATGCTTTAATACAAACTTGCTAGTTTTTATAATATGTATACAACTTTCTTTAAATTGTCATTTGCCGCTTCAAACTTAGTGATGTTTGGCGCTTGCTAAAATTTTAAATTTTTTATTAACTGTTATTGCTCAGTCGCAAGCCCAGGCGTATATTATTGTAACTTTGCGAGAAGAAATACTGTGTTTTAAGTTGCATTTTTTAAACACTTATGAAAACTTATTAAACCGAAATATCTCCAATCCACCGTTTTCTTTGCTCACTTCGCAAGGAGAGGGTTATCTTAGTTTCACTGCTGATGATACCGCATCTTGATAAAAAAACTAGCACTGAAAGCACAGTTGTTCCATGCTAGGTTGGTTACACCGAATTTTTTACAGTGCAGTAGTTGTAGCAAGTTTTACAGTTTGGTTATTTGATTCTCCAGCTGAATTGTTAACAGTGGTGATAACCTTTGTTTTTAAATTCATCATTTTTAAAACATATTTCTGCAGCCTATTCTGATGAGAAGCGCGAAAATCCACGACACTTGTGGCGTTAATAACCTTCATGGAATGCCTGGCATACTGGGAGCTATTATCAGCGCTATCTCTTGTGCTCTTGCATCCAAGAACAGCTATGCTGGAAGGTTTGATGTTACGCACTTAAAACATGCGAAAAGCGGTAGCAGCGTAGGGCGCGGTGACGTCAGCCCTACCAGAAACCTTCATTCTGCAATTGTTTTCTAAATTGCCTATTTCAGAATGAAGTTCGTTACTTTAAAGCTATAAAGAAGTTGATAAGAGTTTTTGTCAGTCATTCAGGAAGTGTTTATTTTAATGAACATACCGCAGCAGCGGAGAAGTTGCGAAATACAAACTTTGACTTTATTTCAAGCTTCGATATTATCTTTCCTACTCGAGACCCTTCAGAACANGCGGGTTATCAGATGCTGGCTCTGCTTATAACTTTGACGGTGGCCATTGCTGGTGGCGCTGCCTCAGGTTTCCTTCTGAAGCTGAAAATCTTTGACAATCTTTCATGGGAAGAGTATTACGAAGACAGTGTATTCTGGGAGGTAAGACGACGATTTCGTTAGTGTTAACTTTTTGTGGTTTGCATCAAGCAGTGTTTTTAGAAAATTAGTTTTGGTCAATTCTGTGCTGAAGATTGCTTGCACTTGGGTCTGCACTGTTAGCATTGTACGACCAAGACCGCAAGGTTGTCAAAATACAACTGTTTTTAAACGTTGTGGAATAAGGAGCTTCAAGCACATGTCACAATACTTACAATGTTTTTGTTATTTTCAGGAATTTTCTAACCACTGTAATACTTGCTAAAACTCAAAGCATGTGGTCTGCCTTACCGTCAGATTAAGGATTTCAACATTATCTTTGCCGCCACGACAGTATCTGCAATCTAATATACAACGTTGTTCGTGCGATATTGCAGCATCTATTGCTAACTGATGAATAACAAGTGACCGATACAGCATCTTTTTTATAAAATTCACAGCTACCAATTCTGCAACGTCTACCACCTGGAATGCTAATTCGGTTTATTGCAGTTAGAAATACTTTTTCTTAAAAAACGATGAATTTTGCGTATCAAATACAGCCATTTCAAGGTATGCATTTGAAGCAGACATATTTGAACACAATTGAAATTAATGTCTAACTGTACAAAAATTAAGAACTTAGTTACAAGACTAAGTCGACGTGCTTGGACGATGTAAATTATTTCCAGATTGGGCTAAAGTTTTAGACAACAAAATTAAAAACTAATCAAATTCCGTTGTGCAGCATATTTTAAGAGTTTTTTTATATTGTAATTCTTTGTACATTATAAGCGTTTTCACCAGGGCTGTGGAGCCGGGCAAGCAATTTTGGATGGCTGGAGCCGGAGTCAAAAACTTTTAGTTGGTGGAGCCGGAGCCTGAAATTTTGGGTTCCGATTCCACAGACATAGTTTGTGGGGAAAGCGAATTGTACAAATATCACAATAGCTTTTAGTGTTCAATGGACAAATCGTTCTAGAGCCGAAGCCAAAAATTTTAGACGCCTGAAGCCGGAGCCTGAAGTGAAATTTGGCTTTGAGTTCCGGTTTTTACCTCTTATTGGCTGTTAATTGCAGGGATAGGTAAGGCCTTGATCGACTAGAAACAAAAATACACATGCCCATGGTCGTAGGTCAGGGGTATTCTAACTACGGCCCGCGGGCCAAATCTGGCCCGTGAAACCATTTCATGTAGCCGCAAAGCAGTGGCGTACGCAGAAAATTTCCGAGGGGGGCCAAAGCATAGGTGTAGCCAGAGGGGGAAAAGGGGCCATGCCCCCCAATTTTTTAGAAAATTTAGTCATTTTGTGCTTTGAGAGGAGTTTTTCTAAACAAAATAGTGCAATTTGCCGAAAATTTAACATTTTGGTATACACTGCCGAATACTGTATATACATTTTTTTATTTTTAGGGCCTGAGGGGGGGGCATGGCACAGTACCCCCCCTCCGTACGTGAGTGCCGCAAAGATATTATATCAATAATGAAAAAATAATATATTTACAAAACATTTGTTAATTTGGTAGAATGCAACATCTATCGAAACATCCATATTACTTACGATGTCCACCCCTCGAACTATTGGCTTAAAGCTCATGCAGCCCTCTAGCAAAAAAGTTTGGAGACCCTGTCTTAGGTCATACTTGAGTCATGTTGTGCCGCTGAGATTGCCGCATAACTACCCGAATATTGGCTGAATAACCGGTATATCTTCATAAAATTATGTTTCATTCATCGCATATCCACCTAATTTCAAAAGTTAGAGCTTCGTGTCGCCTACATTCAACAACTCCTGTAACGCAATTGTTCACACGTAAACTATTGGTTGAAAAATGGTGGTATTTGTCACTAACTTTGGCTACATGATTATGTTATGAGGTATTCATCATCGAAAATATTTTTCTCTTGCAGTTATTATTTTTGTACTGGTAGAACGCAGTGTTAACCAGGTCATGGTACAATATTTGCTAATATTTCAGTTTCTACCAGCTAGCTCAGGGCCCACCTTAATGCCCCACAATTTTAACGGTTTTACCATTTTTTGAAACATAGTCTTCAAGGTAATACGCAATGGCAGTTTTCCTTATTAAAGCATATGCGTTTTTCCTTGCGTTATTCTTGCTGCGGTTATTTGTTAGTACAATGCCGTTTATACTAAACAGCTATTGTCAATTAATTTTTATTCAAATACGCGGTTTACAAGAACAAAGTACCGCGTACTCTGCGTATATCTTTCTGAGAGTTACGACGAAGTCGCTGTATCAACCAATAACAATCAAGGGCTTGAAGTATCCTACACAATTAAAAATGCATGAGTTTCTACGAGTTTATGAATACACAACTGACTTGAGTGACATGATATTTAACAGTAGAAAACTTGATTTCTTATGTTCTTGCTACTTCCCTTCAAATTTCTGACATGACTGGAATGGGCATCATCAGGATACTGTTTCGGGATTAAAGCTGGTCAGGGATGAAATATACTGTAGGTCATAGGCGTACGAGGCGTGTGGTCGGGGAGGGTGGCCGCCCACCCGGGCTTGAAAATTTTCAGGGCAAGCGCAAGATGCTCAAAAATCCTGAATGTAACACGTATATTCAATACAGTGAAAAATTTCAGGGCACACTCTGTTTTTCAAGGCAAGCGCAAGTTGCTCAAAAATCCTGAATGTAAAACGTATATTCAATACAGTGAAAAATTCCAGGGCAACTCTGTTTTTCAGGGCAAGCGCAAGTTGCTCAAAAATCCTGAATGTAAAACGTACCGGGGTTTTCCGGAAAGCCGCCCAGTCTTTAGTTCGCCCATGGGCGCTTATTGTAGGTGGGCGTTTATATGGTGCTAATATTTGAGTTGAATAATACCGTACCAGTATTTGTACCTGTCACCTTACACGGTACGTCCAACTTTATACCGTACTGAGTGTGAATACTATTTGTAGTTGTCACCTTACACCAATGGTCGGCAAATTTTTTTATCTCGACCCAGATCACCTTTTCAATACCTATTGAAGGCCCACTACATTTGAAACCACTAGAACAAAACGTGTGCATGTGTAGTTGTTCAGACACAGGCAATATGCAACTGCCGTATAACAGCCCGGGCGGTTATTTGGTTCACGTCTTATTTTCCCAAATTGTCTTTTTCCAATTAACGGCCCAGGGCGGACTTCCGGAAAACCACGATACATTCAATACAGTGAAAAATTTCAGGGCACACTCTGTTTTTCAGGGCAAGCGCAAGTTGGTCAAAAATCCTGAACGTGAAACGTATATTCAATACAGTGAAAAATTCCAGGGCACACTGTTTTTCAGAGCAAGCGCAAGTTGCTCAAAAATCCTGAATGTAAAAAATATATTCAATACAGTGAAAAATTTCAGGGCACAGTCTGTTTTTCAGGGCAAGCGCAAGTTGCTCAAAAATCCTGAATGTAAAACGTATATTCAATACAGTGAAAAATTTCAGGGCACACTGTTTTTCAGAGCAAGCACAAGTTGCTCAAAAATCCTGAATGTAAAAAATATATTCAATACAGTGAATTCAGGGCAACTCTGTTTTTCAGGGCGAGCACAAAGTTGCTCAAAAATCCTGAATGGTAAAAAGTATATCCAATACAGTGAACATTTTCAGGTCAGCTCTGTTTTCAGGGCAAGCGCAAGTTGTTAAAAATCCTGAATGTAAAAATTATATGCAATACAGTGAAAATTTTCAGGGCAAGCGCAAGTTGCTAAAAAATCGTGAACGGTTAAAATTTTTTCAATACAGTGTGTATCCACTTGGGGGTGATCTGTGTAACTTGGGCTAGTGTAGTTTGTAATCTGGACCAAATTTGTGATTAGTTAGAGTGACTTTGATCTGGACCAAGCCCTCATTTTCTGTAAAAATCGAACAATCGGATGTCGGTAGTTCAACAGCTTGGTATAGGAATTCGGTAACTCTTTGTTCGTTTTCGAGTTTGCGCTGGGTAGAGGTGCAGTGTCTTAAGATGATAGATTTTTTTTATTAACAGAAGTTTGAGAAGCGGGCAGCACGGACGTGCACGTTGCTTGGCTCCTTTGAGTGCGCATTTTTGAGTGCCTTGCTCAAGCGCACAGCAGCGATAACACCGGCAGGTTTAGGGAGTCAGACCGTACGATCCGAAACCGTCGCTTTTGAAACATTGCGTTGCGTCATCGAAGTTGTGTACCTGTTTGCATCAGTAAAGACATTACCGTAAGGCGTAAAGTTTCTTGTCTGGGAAAACACGACCCGCCAGGAACTTCAACCCCTTGAGTTAACAAGCAAGTTAACTACAGAATTTGGTTATAACGGCACCTCTTGGGGATTGCATAAAGAACGTTATTGCCGAATTGACAATTTGACATTATAAGCGAATTGAAATGCATGTAAAAGATGCCATCGCGACCAAACAAAATGTAACATTACGGACGAATTGGCGCTCCAGACGAAGCCGTTACAAACGAATTCAACTCTATAGAACAGATTTACATTAGGTTTCAGGCCCCATTCGGATCAAACAAAAAAGTTTTTTTCAGGGAAAACTGTTTATTTTTAGGGCAAATTGTTATTTTCAGGGCAAATTTTTTCCGTCCCCCTGAGTAAAATGACTTTCCGTTCGCTTATGATAATCAGAAATCATTTTCACAAATACAGCAATTAACTCCAACATGAAACGCAGTGCACACGACCATGGGCGTTGGAAGGATTTTTTCCAGGGGAGCCACTAGGAGTTTTTCCAAATTTTTTCCAGCAGGGGTGCCAAAAGTAGTAAAATTTGTTTTTTCCCACTAAAAACTAAGAATACAACCTTTTTTGCTAATATCTTTAAAATCCAGGGGGAAAGCAACGCCCCCTGCCCCCCCTTCCAACGCCCATGCACACGACTCCGTTCCTCTTCTTTATGACTGATTCGCCTCAGAACTATTTACTAACAATTATGAACTACGGAATCCACTCTNATATATACATACTACACTCAGACTCTCCCAGTATTGTCCAGANAGGTAATTAACACATCACAAGAAGCAATCTCAATGTCAAGTAAGTTGGTTCGATCAAAAACTAATACAAGCTCGTAAANAAGAATATATTGCAATNAATGTTTACGCGTATAATTAACATCGTGACGCATAGGTTTGAACGAACCTCGCGTTTTTGTCTATAATCCATTGCAANAAACAAAAAATTCGCAAGAGAGCAATAAATAGACCAATTTTCTGTCATTAAGACGGACGCTTCTGGTACCCCCTGTAACAATGTCTCGCACCCCAGGGAGGGCGAGCACCACCGGTTGGGGACCACTGCATTACAATATTTTTATTAAGTGTTTCGCCTGAGGCAAGCTTGCTCCTTTGAACCGTAGTTTATATTGAGTGATTAGCGTACGTTTTCACTGCTTTTGAATTCAAGCCAGCATGCCCGCTGTGTCTACAGGTTTTCGGAATGTCAAATCCTCTTTTGCAAGGAGTCTTCATCTGATGCTACCCGCAGCTAATGAGTAGAGCATCCCTCAGGATACATTGCCAGTATGTTTCGGCATCAGTAGCAATAAAAGTAAAATCTTTAGCCAAAAATTCTCGTGTGTGGATGAACTCTTTTGAAGACACTCTCACTTGAGATCTGGTCGTAAGAACATGCCGAGCTTAAACATTGTTTCGCTTCGCCTGGAACAAACGGTCCAGCTTCCCTTTGGCAAGGTTTCAGATTGCCAGATCAGCAAGATGTCTATACACTTAAGGTGCCTGAAAATTGAAGAGCAAACTCCTATTCAGAGGAGTTTCAGTTTGAGCAACACNGCGTTNTGNCTCCNTAGCTTGAACAAACCTTCAAACATGGCAAGCCAATGAATATAAACTTGGGCGGCATCTGGATCTGTTGNCAGCACAGTCAACTCGTAGGTTTTTAGAGCACGATTCATATTGAACATCGTTGATGGAATTTTTATGAACTATAGCAGAACCAAAAAAACTTTGACATTAAGGCTTCTTCTCAGGTGCATTACGCCAAGATGCGTGATAAAATCTTAGGCTTAATTTTAGAAACACNTAATCGTTCAAGAGCAAANATTTAACCTCTGCATAAAGGGGGGAATATACCCTCAAAGCCTGAAGTGTGTAGAGGTTGTCCCGATTCATAAAGGTGGTCAAAATGATGTATGTACGAATTACAGACCAATATTCCTACTCTCACCAATTAATAAAATTTTTGAAAAACTTATCTACAATCGTTTGCACTCCTATATAGAACAGAACAAAATGTTTTCCACAGATCAGTGTGGCTTTAGAAGTGGGTTGTCTACTTCCTTGGCAGTATATGACATGCATGAAAACCTACTGCAGAGTGCTAAAGATGATCTCACAACCTGTGCTGTTTTCTGTGATTTATCAAAAGCATTTGATACTATAGATCAGGGGTGGCCAACTTGTCTTTGACTAGGATCGACCAGAAAATTTCTTGATATCTCGCGATCGACCGGTCGGTAACAAAACCACATAAGTACGGAATGTCATAAAATGCAACGTTTTTCATTTTTATGTGCATTCTGAAATATTGATTTAAAAATGTTCTTTTCAGGTATCTTGTAGTTGT
>JGI24159J19872_10002874_pt1 | contig 20959 bp, 13 predicted proteins | sample Ectturendosymbi4_FD_19872 | JGI IMG/M metagenome (IMG submission 19872) | reverse complement strand
CAGTTTGTTAAGATGTTATGATTTATGAGCTTGTATTACGAAATTTTGATTGTAGTCTTGAGTTTGTTTTTTTCTCTGGTGTTTCTTCAGCCTTTCAACTTTTCACCTGTAAGCTTTGCTTGCGATTTTCAGGACTGAGGATGCGTAATTTTTGGTGAAATCGATTTCCTATTAAAAAGTTGCTGATCGATTCCTTGCTTACACTCATCGTGGAAAGTACATACTTGAAACTGCAACAGATGTTTGAACTGCGTTGCATATTCAATGAAAATGACAAAATATGCTCGTAATGTGCAAAGGTGCGCTCTTCAGTATTATTTACTAATCTCAAAGTTCAGTGAGCTACAGTGTTTTGTAGATAGCACATACGCGCCAGCCTAAAGCTTTTTTTCAACAAACGGTTTAACCTTTCCTTTTAAAATTGCTATCATCCAGAGTATGCGGTGTTATGTTCATTTTTGATTAAATCAAATTTGCAATCATATCAGGACCAACAAAGTGCACATCCTGTTTTTCTTAACCTCCGAAACAGATAATTTGGTTCACGTCTTCGTTGACATGCAAAACAGTTTCATTCAGCCAACGTGGCTTGGGGCAGCGTAACTCCATGAAGAACTAAATTATTTGTTTCATTGAAGTGTAGAGCTACTTAAAATGCCGAGACTTACAAACTATTACCCACAAGTTCGGAACAAAAAGTCAAAAAAATACAAATACCTACAACTGCCTGTAACCAAATTCGCTTACGTCATGCAGTGATGGTATCCAGACATTGAAATTTACAGTTAGTCTCACTTTTGCGAACTTCTCCAGCTTGGTAATAGAGCAGGTAATGGAATCACAGGAAACAGTGTCACATTTCTATAAAAACATTACTTTTCACATCAACATATGTTTAAAGATCAACTTTCAATAAGTTCTTCACAGGATTGAAATTATACCAGCTGATTTGCATCTTTGATAAAGCAACGGCTAAAAATTATGGAATTATAAAACTGTCTGAAAAGCGTATCAGTTTCATGGCAGTTAAAGTAGTTTCATAGTGTTTCATTTTTTTACCAATCGCTTTGGTGAAGAAACGACTTCTTGGGTTCATGTAAGTTTGAAAATTAGAAAATGCGCTTTTTACAGCGGGTAAACGCATGTTTTATGAAAAAAAACTACTTACTACTAAACGCATGTTTTATGAAAAAAACTACTTACTACTAGGCTTGGTATTTTTGCTTGATCTTTATTCGGGAAAGGAATCGATATGTTGTTTGAGCTGCCTCGAGCTGCTGGAATTCCCATGAAATTTACTTTGTTTCCAGTAAAACACTTGCATGTTTCAGGAGGCTTAATAAAAACGAAACATTTTTCACGAAAAGCTGTCAGAAAGAGCAGGTGGTTCAATCTAACGCTTTTATATGACGTTCACATATCAGTATATTCATTTTATTAATTTCATAAACCAACATTTTGTATTGTTTTGAAATACGTGAATTTAACATAATTGTACTTCCTGGGTGTTTTGCTAGTTAAATCAAAACATAGACAAAATGAACAGTGCACTAACCCATATAATAATACACATTTTCAACTGAAAATTTTAATTAGAGAAACGTTTTACGTAGCAATCTACACCATAAAGATATAAGAGCAAGAAACCGTCTTGAGTGGAGTTCGTCCATGTCATTGTCAAGTCAGCAGTGGACAAAACATTTGAACCCTTATTGTGGACCTGTAGACAATTGCGCAAAATCAACTGCCACTAACAAATAAACTTTTGATTTTTATTTAATTAAACATTACTATTTTGTTTTATCGTTCATGCTATATACGACGCCCACTGGATGCGTTGTGCAAACAAACGCTTGTTTTTTTCAACTCCACTTGAAATTTATTAATTGTACAGAAACAGATAAAAAAATTAAGATGAATAGTTTCTCGTATTTCGTTTTATTTTACGAGCATTTGTCTTATTCTTCTACACTTAAAGACCATTGGTATTTCTCCAATACTTTTTAAATATTTTGCCCAACTTGCTTTTTAAAAAGATGTGACAATTTCTTGGTCTAACGAATACAAAAGATAATGAATTAAATGTCTACGAAATGTCAAGTACAATGCTTTTTACGTGAAACAAGCAAGTTTGAGCATTTTACTTCTAATTTGGATCCTGTACTGGAACACAGAATCCTTAATATGATACTCATGTGCATACGTACCAAGTAAACGTGTTGCACATTTGTCAAATTTCCTCCTAGAATAGGATCGTCTAATGACTGAGTGACGTTGCTCGCGGTTGAGTAATTAAAAAATACAGAATCCGGCGTTGAAGAACTGAAAAATGGTGTTATTGTTTTATAGCCATGGGCATCGGAAGTGGGGTGCAGGATGAGAGGACATAGACTTTTAAATATGAAAGTTTCCTATAAACGTTTTAGTATAAAATAGTTTCAATCTTAGTATCGAGTTGGTAAAATGAAATTTCACCACTGTTGTCCTTCTGAAAAAATATGTTTGGCCACCACATGGAAAAATTCACTGTTTGTCTCCACTGAAAAGAAATCATTCCGATGCGAATATTTATAGCAACAATTTTGCTCCTGATACATTTTTCCGATTACATCCCTCAAGAGGAGCAATCACTTGCGCCTAAGCGGGTGTTACACAATTACGTGAAAGTTTGTACAATCGTTTCAACTTAGATCGATTTTTTGTGTTTTTTCGAAATTTCCCTTGCAGGAGAAACTTTAATCCTCAGTGGTGTTTTCCGCAATTTGCCTGAATGAATGTGATTTTCACAGAGATTGTAACGTTGAGTGAAGAGTTGACATCAAGAAAAAAATATTTCACTGTTTGTCCCTATAAATCAAATGTTTCACTGAAAACAACCAATGCTTAACAATCACACAAAAGTATTCGACTCCCAACAATATCAATAAAATATGTGTAAGATGTATCTTTAAAATCGAACATTAAAATCAATACTCCATTCTGACTTACGTAATATTAGTGGAACTGATTTGTAATGCAAAATGGTTACAGTATTGCGTCACTCCTGATGTTAAACTTGCACACTGCTTCATCCCACGAAAACCATTTTCACTATCGCGTTTTCTTAATAACATTTCAATAAGAAGTCCTTTTTTGCTGATGTTTATATCATGTTTGCTAGATAGTTACGTCTTGTACTGTGCTCCAGGAAATGAAGAAAATACACCGTGCATTGCTACTACTACTACGGTCATCCTATCATAGTCGAAAATGACGAATCAATGCGCATGTTATCAAACAATGACGTATGCACAAGATACTTGTATATTCACGAAAACAGAAGTACATACGAAAAGTGCACAATATTACACACAACGACGCCGTTTAGTTTGCCCAGGTTCCCTATGCGCAAGATACGTGCACATGGTCCCCATGAATGCGTTCCGATGGCAATGTAGGCCACGACGACTGCACTCCACGGAGCATTGCATCTCTCAAATCCGAATGAAGGTCTTTAGATTGAATTTCGTTCGGCTTCTTTACACCGTGCGCCAGACAAGAAAACTTCAGTACCATATTGCAAGGTCTTGGTAAGCCCCAGGACGAACTCTAGATCTATCAGCACGAAACTGACGCAAGTGTTTGCTGGATTAGACGGTTGATGGTAGGGTTTTCCTTAGACAGCCAAATGTACAGTATTTGTGCTGTACATCATATCGCAAATGTATTTTTTCTTTGAAATGCCCCCGAGATGAACTGTCATGTATAGGTAGGCCTCAACTAAAAGGCATGTTAAGAGACATCGCAAACATAGTTGACCACTAGCATATACAAAACAGTATTTACGGCTAGAAAAAGAAAGATGATTGCCAAGTCTAGTAATTTTTGACTGCTCTTCACCGTAGCAATTTGGTAAGCCTTGTAGAACTTTACATCTATTCTCAAATTGGATGAAACTTCTTACCCGCTTAGCTGTAGAGTGGTGTCGTACAAAATGGTAAGACTGTACTGAAATCCATTGTTTGCGTTTGATGGATCCACAGATGTGCTGTAGCTGAAATATTCAGAAACGTTTTGCAACATTTGCTTATGTTTCTTAATTTCCAAGTAGCTTTTAAATGAAACCTCCTCTGTTCGATCCGCATGCACCAAAGTGTGCTTCAGCAACACATACCTTGAAAAAACGTTTCCACTGATTGAAACTTGAGTTATTGTGGCTTTTGTCCTCAGTTGTGAAAGAGAATAATGAAGACGTAATTTGCACTGCATAAACATAATTAATTGAAAACCGGTACGAGATATTTTTACTTCAGAATTAGTGTATATCTCTGCTACGAACACACTTATCCTTTACATTCTGTTGGTTCAACAGCACGATGCCCGCCTGAGTCAATACGACAATTGCTTGTCCCGGCGAGCTGAGAGAAGTTGATAGCTGGGCACACGAACTTTTCACCTGAAAAAAATTAACGCATCTTTGTTAGCAGTTGCTCCATGTAAGATGCAAACAATATTGCAACAGATTTTAGAATCCTGTCAAGCTGAGGTACAATGGTTAACATTGAGAAAAGGTCAATGAAACTTTTCAAAGAGATAATATCATGGTCAAAATACTTATTTGATGTCCTTTTTGCAGCGGTGGTGGCGGCAGTGACAACGACATTTGCAGCTTCAATGAAAGTGGCGTTAGCGATACAATAGATTTCTATGATTTTCTTTTTATTGATTTTTTCAACACCTTTATCGCTATGAAAACCAGGGTTGCAGAGTCGGAGGTAAAATATCCGACTCCGACTTTCCAAAATTTCCGATTGCGACCTTACCAAAATTTCCGACACCCGACTCCTTAACATAAAGGTAATGAAATTTGGCTGTTAAAATCAATGGAAAACGTGGTGCACAGCAAGAAATCTCTGTTTTAACAAAAGTTTCAAACGAAATTTTACCATTTCAGCAGGAATTCCCAATTTAGGAATGTGATGCAAAAAATGATCCAATTGGAGATCCGGAGTCGGAGTTTGACAAAAAATCAAACTCCGACTCCCAGTGTTGTTAGGAATCTAACTCCGACACCACCCAAAAATCTCCGACTCCTTACGACTCCCACTTCGCAACCCTGATGAAAACTGACACCAAAGAAAATAATATATCGATATCACCGCTGCAGAAGACGTTTCTGCGCTATTCACAAATAACAGACATTGAAACACCTCATCGACTCAATGAAAAGTACAAGGACCAAAAAGGCACTGCGAAAGTGTGCAGTTCATGCTAAATACAACTGTAACGTTGAAAATGGTGATGATAATCGCTAATTTTAAGGGATGCATTTCGGAAAAGAATCATTGGTTCAGAAAGCCTCATGGTCAATTGTTTTTTGCGTAGGATCCACATCATCAGCATCATCATCACGACCCTTCGGATCCGCGGCTGAAGTGCACTAGTATTGTTTGCTTACCGACTTTAAAGCCAATCCTGGTGAAGTAACATTCAGTTTTACAAACTTTGCATGATCAGGACCCTTGTTACTGATTGTGACGTCAATTGTAAGCAGGACATTCGTTGCGTTGATCGCTAACGGCTTGGTTGACGGCGGAATCCTAAACATAAAACAGTGTTAGTTATTGTATTTAAGTTGGTAAAAGTATGTATTTTTGACAATACAACTGAAAAGACTGTAGAGTTGGGTGACGTTTCAGACAAACATCATAAATTTTATCTGAAAACATTTTAAAGCAGCATGATGTACAATATATCTCTGGATCATCATTGTTTTGACAAGCATGTAAAATAAAATGAATGAAACTATTATTGGCTGAATATTGGTTCAAGTTTTTACTTTCCATGAACAGATGAGCCACATTGGAAATTGATGATAGATGCTGCTATTATGACCGAGAAAATGAAGAGAAGTAGGCACGCCAGGTAAAAGTTGACAAGTCTTGTTTTATATCACACACTTGCAGTGCGCATTTGTTGATTTAGCTAAGTGCTTACTTAAATGCAGTCATGACTACACGTGATTTTTGGATAGTTTATCGCTGATCCCTTGAAGAGCTTCATCAAACTCTGCCAAGGTTCTGGAGGGACACGGCTTATAACCGCATAATCAGTAGCAGAGAAAATTCACATTCACCACACAAAACTTTCTTTACAGCTGGACCTGCATTTCAAACACAACAGTGCGTCACCTTTGTGAATTACGGTCACGCCAATGTAAAATGAAGTATTGACTAATTTGAGCGCTTCAGAAGAAAAAAATACTGAAGACACTTTACTTGATATAGTTTACGTAGAAGGGTATGCTCAGCGAAAAATGTTTGCTTTGATGCAGATAGATATTTTTATTGTCAAATCCTTGGTTCTTATCATGACAAATTGAATAGATGCGGTCTTGTGCGTTCTAAGTATGGCGCTGTACAATGGCGTCGGTTTTGCCTGAATTTCTTCACCAACGTATCTAGACGTGTGCACCGAAATTTCCTTGTAAGTAATTTTATGTCTGTAGCCCAAATGTAAAATTTTTCGGTGTCCAGAAATCACTGCCGTAACTTAGCCAATAGTTTTATGAAAAATGCTGCTTTGATTAATCCTCCGAGGTCTTTTAAAGAAGCAAAAGTGAACGTTCTGAAGTTACCAACGTGAAATCGTGGGCCTCCTGATCTGGCTGATTTTATGCAACTTGTCGTTTTCGTAAGCTATTGTTTGAAGCAGTCAATGTTGGTGATGTACCATACGTGATTCGTTCATTTCTACTTTTGTCCTCCATTTTGATCAAAACTACGTCCTGGCACTAGTAAATAAAGACATGATTAAATTGTGACGTTACATTGCTGTTACAAGGCCAAAATAGTTTATGCTGCAATTAGTGATTCATTTCACCACCGACGAGTTGAAGACTCAACATCGTGCAGAGTTTTGCGCTGCAGCAAACAACGAGCGATCGGCTTCCCATCAGCTATCTCTCCATTGTACGATGTCAAGACGTGTGTTTTTAAACGGCCGTGCTTGAAGCTAACTAATACCTATTTGCGGTCAACAGTAACACACGATTATCAACACAGTCGCACTTTCAACCGTGAAGGAAGTTTCATCTCAGTCAGATTACAACGAAATAACCGAGAGTTTGCAGACATTAAATTCCGCCCAGAAGTCACTATGTCAGTGTTTCCAAAAGCCTCTCCGCGGACTAGTACTTGTCCGTATTGCTTTTTGCTTGTTCGCAAGATGTATACGATGTCACAGATTCTTCAGGTTAACTTGCTAGGCAGGACATCGACTCGTCGTGGTCGGAGATTGCGAGTTTCTCTCCCCGGTCCTCGACATTGCTTTGCATAATTTAAAAGTATGCGAAATAATTTTATGTGTTTCCGGGATGGAAAAAGTATCGTTGTTTTTGTTTATTCGCAATCCTGAAATGTTTGAAAACAAGCTCTGTTAAGGTTCAGTTACACAATTTCGCATGAAACCACTCTGGAGCAATATGTCAACAAAGCCAAAATAACAAAAGAAAATGATCCTCTTCCTACACCATCTTCAGTCTTTGTTTTCATTTACTGTATCGATCATGAATGTTATACAGTATTTTATGTTGCAAGTAGTGCTTCGTCTATCATGCGGCAGTTTAGGAACCATTTGCTTTATATTTCTCCTTCAAACAAATCAATTGCACTGATGTCAAAGTTCATACATTAAACATAAACATAAAAGTGTGTTGTTTTTTGGACTTGACATTCGAAGTTAGACGAACTGCACATTATTTCTTGAAATGAACCCCGCTTCTGCTCGGACACCACCTTGCAACATGTTAGTTTTCGGAAACGTACCTTTACCGAGATCAGTAGCTTTACCAATTCGGCTTGGATAAATAGGCAATGATTCTCTGCAGTGGCATTTCTTCAAATGCCTTAGAAACCTGTCGCCACGAGAGCAACCACTGCTACCCGCGCTGGATGTTTTCGACGCGGATTGTGTTGGCCTTCTTGAAGACATGGCAACGTCCCTGTTGCCGAGGATGGCCGAAGGTCCAGCATTCTGCAGCTTAACACCAAGGGACTCACGGCAAGCAAGATTTGCGTCATTGAGCATCTAGCCTACAAGTATAAGCACTTCGTCATCATCCTTCAGAAGACTCCCTGCACTAATGCAATGAAGCTAACGATTGCCAACTTCTCACTAGCTGGGTCAGCTTTGAGCAGGAAGCACGGTTTTGCCACGTTTATTTACGAGCAGTTGGAATGAACACTGATCGAACAATATCCAGAGCAATCAGAGACTGAGAGGTTGTGTGTAGACATCGCAGGATACAAGATCGTTAACGTCTACAAATCTTCACACTCGAGTCTCACATCTACGACTATCCCGACGTTCCCACACCCCAACGTGTATGCTGGCGACTTCAACTGCCAGTATGTCAACTGGGGTTACAACACAACATCTCCTGACGGTGAAATCCGGGATTTCTGGGCAACAGCCAACTATTTTGGGCTGCTGCACGACCCTGAGGGAGTAGCCAATTTCTTCCCTCACCGATGAAACTCATCCGTATTTGGCTTTCGCGAGTGTCGGCCAGGACAACCGACTGCCTGACCGACGTGTTCTGGGAAAGTTCTCGCGTTCACAGCACCAACCCTCTCTCATAACACCACTGAGGCTCGAAGTTCCTGCCTACAGCGATCCGGTGAAGTGTTGGAACTTCTGCAAGGCTGATTTTAAGCACTTTTGCGTTTTCACAAGTGAATCCGTTGAGAGATTGCCACCTCCGAACACAACATATATCGAGAAGGCACACCAGGAACTATGCGAGAGCCTGCCATTCGCGGCTAAACAATGTATCCCGTGGCCGTCGCAAGAATTATGTGCCATGAGGTAATGAATGCAACACTTTTTATCGCTCTTTTCTCCGAACCTCAGTGGACGCTGATTCTGATAGAGTCGCTTCTTCGCTTCTTTCACGACTCGATCAAAAGAAATAGGAGCGATGGGAAGAAACTGTCAATTCTATCGACCTCTCACACTCAGCCACAAGGCGTGGAGCACCATCAATAAACACTGTGGCAGGTTACTGTCGTCTGTGTCCCATCTCAGCAAACTCCATCGCCTCACAACTCGCGAAGAACGGAGCACACAAGACCGGGAACCGCGAGTCCACCAGGCTCATCAACAAACAGCTGTCCGATATATGGATGGTCGAAACACCTGAGGAAAACAGTGTCTCTGGCTTCTTCACGTCAGAGGAGCTTGCAACCGCTCTCAAGCGTCTGAAGCCAGGAAAGTCTCCGGGTCTGGATTCTATTTTCCTGAAGTTTGCACTCCACGCCGGTTCAGCTCTCAAATCATGATAACGCGATTTCCTCACTTCCTGCATGTGCCAAATCAAAATCCCCAGGATCTGGAGCAGAGTACTAATAGTTGCGATCCCTAAAAGCTATTGGGGTACCCAAAGAGCTATCGCCCTATATCTCTACTGTGTGTTCCTTCAAGATCCGCGAGACACACATCTACGCTCGTGTCGAACTACTCATCGACCCACTTGCGCCTGTGGGAACAAGTGGGATTTCGACACGGGAGGTCGAACGTTGACCAAGGTCACCTTACTGACGCAAGACAGGGAGGATAGCTTTTCAGCTAAGAAGAAGACCGAAGCTGTGTTTGTCGATCTCACAACAACCTACGACACTGGATGACATCGCAGCCTCACCTGCAAGCTACCGCGATTGCTACCTGACAGGCACATGGTCCGCATGAACATGGAGCTGGTTGGCAATAGTAGCTGCACCGTTACCAACGGTAAGAACACACGGAGCAGGTTAGGACGCTTCAAGAACGCTTCAAGAATAGAGTCAAACAGGGATCTCACACCACTTTTCTTCAACATTACACCTCTGCCATGCCAACCACCACTTTCAGAATATGCACGCGCTGACGACCTAGCAATCGTGCATGCTGATGAAGACTGGCAAGCAGTGGAAGGAGTGCTAAGTAAAGACAAGGCAACCTGCAAGCTGCTGCAATTGCTGCTTGACAGACACATGGTCCGCATGATCATGGAGATGGTTTGAAATCGTAGTTTTACCCTCAACAACGGAAACGGCAAAAGGAGCAGGTTACTACGCCTCAAGAACATCGTCCCACAGAGATCTGTCCTGGCGCCCCTTACATCTACATCTCTGCCTTGCCAACCACCATCTACAGAAAGTATGCAAATGCTGACGGTCTAGCAATCGTGTATGCTGATGGAGGTTAGCAGGCAGTGGAAAGGGTGCTGAGAAAGGACATGGCAACCGTAGGTGAATACCTCCAGACTTGAAAGCTATATCTCAGCACTACAAAGAATTTTTGGCAGCTTTTTATCTTAACAACATGGAGCCTAAAACGTGAGCTGAAGGTCAACTTCAACAACGAAATTCTGGCAATGAGTCTTACAGGAGGGTATGTGAGCATTCATATGAAAAACGTGAAGAGTAGTTAAAAAGATTTATAAAAAAATGGTGAGCAAGGGCGAATATGAAGGAAGGGCATGGCCCAAAAAGGTGGTTCGGAAGGCTAAAAGAATGTGAACCTGACGACGAACAAACAATGGCGTGAGACCTAATTCTTTGAGAACAATCTCTTGCGATGTGGTCCTGAGACAACCAAGAATAAGCTTAGCTACGGTCGNCTAAACGCTTTCGAGGAGATTGGCGTCAGCTATGACCATAATCACGGATGGGAAAACATATGCACGATAAAGTACAAGAAGTGAATGCCTGGGAAGAAAGTGTTCAATTTTTTTCAACGCATTCATTTTTGACATAGCTCTGTGATATAAGGGTGATAGGTGCAAATGCCAGGTCAAAGACCGGTGAAAAATAAGCCTTAGATGCTTATGGGACACAGTTTCAGGTAGTTCTTGGTTACAGAATCCTAATGGAGGATAAAGAGATGGAACTTGGGTTTTTGCAGCATTAAAAGTAACATCCCACAGATCATAACAATTCCACCTGACGTAAATCATTGGATAACATTGTATGCAAAGTAACGTAATTTTTAGAAGAACGTAAAGTATGTTATCATCGGCAAATAAGGAAATTGAGGATTTAATGTTTGTACCACTGTCATTAGAAAACACTAATAAGAGTAGCGGACCAAGTACAGATCCCGAAGCACGCCACAGTTTGTATGTATATGATCAAAACAAAAATCTCGTAAACACACGAATTGCGACCTACCTGATTGGTAGGACTGCAGTAGGCTAAATTAAAAAGAGAAGCTGTCACGCCAAGCTGATGCAACTTGAAAAGAAAATCGGAGTGAATGACTTTGCCAAAAGATTTAGAAATGTCTAAAAACACAACTATCGACGAGCAACCACTCTTTTAGCAACGAGTGGTTTATGAGTAACTGCTAATTAGTTAGACGTAGTGGAGTGGTATTTGCGAAATTCTGAGTTGGATCCCTCAAAGTGTGAAAATTAAAAATAGGGTCCGCATTTTGCACACCCTTGCGCACCTACCCACTCAGTAAGACCACCACTACCTCCATCGCATCAATGATGAAGAAGTTCTACACAGCAGCAAAATTTAAACACTTGCGAAATAATGGAGAAAATATTATACCAATTTGGCTTATAAAAATGTCTGCTAGCATCGTTGTTCCAAGCTTAACTATATTGCAGATTTTTGAAGGTGTTTTAAGGACCGTATTCGGGTTCCTAGAATTGAAAAGCGGGTCCCTATAGACTCACATAAAATCATCATCGAGTCCCTAGAATCAGAGAAAATCGGGTCCGTAAAATCAGAGAAATAGGGTCCGTACAGGTCCAAAACTGGTACCTAATATTTTCCTTAAAATAACCTGCTCTATTGTACAAGGAATGTCTTGCGAAGTGTGTCCTTCCTAATGTTTTGAGAGAAGCACATACCCTACTAGTTTTACACGTATGTTCCAAAGGATGACTGCTCTAATTACCGACCAATATATCTGTGGTCTCCTTTCAGTAAAACATTCGAAAATTCATAGATGATCAACTGCCTAGCTTTTTCTCTGTCTAGTGTTTGTAAAGTTTTGAATCCTTACCAGTATGGCTAATTTCCAACAAATTTTTGCCGCCCTTGGAAATTCTACCACGACAGGCTATGTCCTCGAAAGCCCACATGGGAAATCCGAGCCTGTTTGTACACAGTATAAAGAACCAAGAGAGGTGTTCAACACTTGAACATTTTGCTGTGATCTTCAAAGGTTGCAAATTAATCAAAGTGTATGAATGACGTTGCGTAAGTTAGGTTGTAAACTTCAAATAACCATCACGCCAATCTAAAAGATTTTTGAATCGGAACAAGATCTCTGAATTCGTTTGATATCCAACAAAATCACACGTTTTCTTCTCACAATGAGGAAAAAAGCAAAAAAACTCATCTTTTTTTCTGTAGGGTTCTTGGGATGTTGTGGAACCGAATTTAGTGGGTCGTTGGTCGATTACGATTCCACAAAAATCCCTACTAGTTAAGGGGTCAACCTTGTTGTTAAAGAAACACACGTCAGTCTCGTAACCACGCGACCTGACGTCTTGCAGTTGACAAGTCAATGCAAAACGAAGTAAAAGGCTTTCACCACTTTGTTCGTTAAAATCTCTCCAGTAGCACTCTGAGTTGATTGCCTCTTTCGATTATATTCAGATCTACAACAAACTCTTCAGCACACTTGAATGTGAAGTCAGAACAGCGTATCGTTAAACGGTTCGATGTAGTGCAGACTGTTGACCAACAGTGGATCAATGTGTTGAGCGTTTACACACGCGATCGGAAACAGAGGCCAACCGTGGCGATGTAGGCTTGCAGCTATCACGTCAGCTGTTAGAATGTTCGCAAACAGGTACATTGCGTTGAATCACGAATGAAATATTATTTGAAGTAACGCAGCAATAATGCACAAAATATTGAAGCACAAATACATCCACTATGTACTTACATAAACTTTATGTATCTCTCTTCTTAGATCTTTGCACAGTTCATATTTGATTTCATACGACACACACTATCTCATAATCCTAATATTTTTCTCACCACCCATTCAAAGAAGCAAAACTACAGCAGGTGGTTCAGAAAATGAAGCAACGTAAGATTCATAATTAGGTAGTTTATTCACGAAGCCGTGAAGTGCTGATAGCAAAATACATGGTGCAAATATTCTTTGAGCCTGTTGAAAATTCAGAGTGAGTTATGCCAAATGAGAGCCAATGTGCACGTGCCATTCATGTGTGTGAAAATTGGATTGTAGCTCTAAGTGAAACTGATAATATTTATGTTTTGTTTGTGAGATGCCTGTGACGCAAGTTAACTGTACTTATGAACAATGCGCTCCTTAAACAGAGCTTAGTAAGTGAGTGTACTACTTCGTGCGGGTAAATGGCTGTGAGCTGTTAGTCACTGTTCTGTTTTTGGTTTCACTCCTAAATTCAAGTTTCGGAAAAGTTCACTGTTTGACTTTACAAATGATCCGATATTATTCATCAGGCCAAGTAATCTGGTTTCGATTAAATCTAAAGCCAACCTTTGAGAGGTGAAATAATTTTTTCTTGCAAAATGTAAAAGTGAAACCCTTCGTTGATTTGTTCTAAAATTCCTATGCGTGATTGGCAAGTATCCCCGTTAATGCACAGAATTAAGGTAGTGAATGAAAAGATGCAAAAAATATTGCCAAGAATCAGAGCAGGGATCACCAACCTTTTTGAAACTGCGAGCTACTTCTTGTGTACCGATTAATGCGAAGGGCTACTAGTTTGACACAAACTAATGAAATAAACATTTTGCTCAATTTACCTTCAGTTATTTTAGTATTGATATTCGTTAATGTGAAAACATTGATCATGCTAATGTTATTTTTAGAACGGGCCCGAGGGCGACTTATATATTCCTTGCGGGCGACTTGGTGCCCGCGGGCACCACGTTGGTGACCCCTGAATCAGAGTCTAAGCTGAGTTTTAAGAAGAGTCTTCATTGTTACGTTATTACTTTGCGGGATTCGACATTGATTTGACAGGCACTGGGAGCAACTGCAAACGATAAGAGAGGTTTCGTAGAAGGTGGTCATTAAATGTTATTAGATTCGTAACTGGACGCATAGTTCAAAATATAACACTTCCAATATTGACTTGTAAATTGATCTTTTTCTTCAAATTACTATATTTCTTAAGCTTCACAGAACCATTTCCACATTTTCGAAATGTTTGGGTGATATTTTGCCTTCAATTTTTATGACGTGCTGCTTCTTTAGTCAGTGCACAATTTTTCCAAGATAAATATTATGTTTTTTCGTGTACTTAAATTATAAAAGCAAACTATATAATGATTCTCAAGTCAACTGGTTTTAGGTAAAGACCATTTTAGGCTTATTATCATTTTCTGTTTACAACAATATTTTTAGCACTACCGAGATTTGATCATTTTTAGTCAGCAACTGTTTGTCATTCATGAGCCCGTGGCAAAAGCACAGTTTTATACAATGGAACCAATTTCGAAAAATCTGTCGCCCATGTAATTCTAAGCTGAGATAAGGGTGAAAGTTTTCCAAACAACAGCAGCCAGGCAGCTATCTGTGCGCCACGCTTTTCAAATATTTTAGATAAAGGGCACATCCACCTCAAACTATAACTTGCCCAAGCGCAATAACACCAAGCTGTTCACCGGAAGCATAAAATCGTAGATTTTACAGAATAGTAGATCTAGCTTCAATTCTAAACAAATTTGACGAAGAGGAGTAATGTTTATCGGTAAATAGCGTTAATCGATGTTTGCAATAATCGCCTTAATGCCATTCTGTTGGATGCAATATTTCGTCTAGCTGGTTCTGCTCAAGATGCTTTCCTTTGGACAGCGACATAACAGGATTTCAACTGTTATTATTTGTTTTATATGCTGTATAAGTGGAATCGGATACTAAAGGCTGTATACCAAACTCCATTCTTCTTTGCACAGAAACTTGTTTATTATATAAACAAACGTTTCCCTCTCCCACACTGTGACCGTTTATCTAACCTTTGCTTCATTTTGAAACTGACTTGGAATTAAATAAACTTTATTTTCCATTTATGTGATAAGTGTTTGTGTTTAGAAATAACTCAAAATTTGGGCAATTGAAACTGCTGAATGGTATACTGCAATAAAATCTTGTTTCGCAGAGAGAGATATCGGATCGATGTGTTTCTAATTTCTCTTCGCGAAAGCGAATGATCAATAAAAAATGGCTGGATCGGATAAAGCACAAACTATAACGATTTATTCAATTCCTTACGTAATTTCAGCTAAAGCAGCGTTTACGTTTCTTATAGTGTATCAGACGTTTTGCTTTAAACTGTCAAGTCACTCATTCAGAGTGCAAATAACAAATTTATCTTTATAAAACTCTTCATCAGAAATCACCAAAAAGCTTTGACACCTTTTTTTCATAAAAACGATAAATCCAAAGGTTTTATCAGTGTTTCTTCGTGATTCTCCATTTGTTCTCGTTACTTTTGTGAAGCAAGAAAAATCCAAGCTTCAATCCAAAAATAATTCGGGTGAATGCGCTAGCACAAAACTTCCAGTTTAGTTCGTGCAGCTGTGTTTTTGGATAATTAACTTCCTTCGTCAAACGAAACATCGACATTCACAACATAAGAATAAAACAATAGTTGTATGTCCAGATGAGCGTACACACCTACCCAGAGAGATGGTCCTGGACTTGAGCGGTTATTCATAAAAACAAAAACTTTTCCTTGGTCAAAACCAGCTGCATCAGCGTATAAGGGCGCAGAAACAAGCAGGTCGTCATAAGAATCGTTATTGAGATCCACTCCCAATAGTGAATGACCAAAATATGCTCCCAACTGCCACATGGATGATGGAGGGTACAAAGCAAAATAGTTTCCGGGATGTTTGCTCAAGGGATTAGCTGGAATAACCAAGACCTGGTAAAGCACATGAAAAAAACTTTGTTTGCATAGCAATCTAAGTTTTACGGTAGCAAGCAACTTTTTCTTTTCCTTTTTTCAAGTAGGCCATATCTACTGCCTCAGAAGTTTAAAGTGAAGTACAATATGTTAAACACAATAGTTTCAAGTTTCATCACAGCTAGTAGCCACAATAATCGGTCATATATTGATATTGCGCTATGTGTATAATAAACAAAAATCACCTCGTGTTGTGTGAGAAGTCTGCCGAGCGACATAACAATTCAAGAGAGACTAACAAAAGCTTTTTAGAAAAAACGGGCATTTTTATAACAGAACCGCCTTTACATTACGAAAAACAATGAATAGCAATATGTCCGGAACTAATTGAGGATGACCCATGGAACAGAAGTGACTGTTTCTATTGTCTACTCAGGTTCGCAGACAGGTCGAAATGCTGGCAACAATTACCTCTGACCCCCGCTGAGGACTATCGCTAGCGCAAACACTATCGTTCTCTGGAGACACAACTCATAGCAACAAGTATTTTGCGAGGTTGTGTTATTGAAAATGGATGCTGGACGTTCCACAGACACCGGAGGTATCAATTGCAACTGGTTGAAATAAGTAGGCGTTTGATTGGTCATTCTATTTTATGCGTTTTGCAGTCTCAACCTCTGCTGCTGCAGAGCCTGTCTGAAGGACGCTATTCTTTTTTTGTTTTTGGTCGCTTAAGAGCTCAGCAAGAAAGATCTAAAAAACAAGGATTTAACCTATGAAGTAAGACGTGATTTTAGTACCAAACAAACTACACTTTATCAATCATGAATAAATCCTTAATATTCTCATGTAATTTGTTTTGTAATTACTAAAAAGCTGACTCCTCTTTAAAATCCCTATCTGAAGTGTGAAACCTGTGCTTACTGTAAACCAGGAGTTATAAATCGTGAGTTTAACTTTCTTTTGGAGTATTTTTTTTCAGACTTTGCCAGACAAACACTTTCATCCATAGCTTAAACTTTAAAGTCAACCAGGTTTTACTTGCAACTAAGCAGTTTTAAAAAAGTGAAATCTGTGTTTGATGCATGTTTGGAATCGATTTCTCTGAACGTCCTAAAAAGCGCTCAACATCCACAATGTAACTGGTTAACCTAGTGTCACTAACGGTTTTGGTTTCGCCAACAGTTTTGCTTATCAATATGCTTCTCGTATATCAACTATGTGGTTTTTCATCATCACTGCTGGCGTCGTGCTTCTATGCAAGTTTCTATGATGCGGTGCGCAAGAAATCTTAGAACAGTTGTCTTTCCTTATAATTAGGTGTTGCTCACTGGTCTCCTGGAGCAGTTGGTCAGATTCACTTGTAATTTGAGAAACCTGGTTGGTGAAAAGGTGAAACGGTAAATCGATTCTTTTTGTAAAACTTTCTAAACCGGTTTCACATAACTTTTTCTAAGATAAAAGCTACTAGCGGTTACTTCTAAAAACATTTTCATTGTCAGCAAAACGAAGGCAGTGGGCATAAACTAAACCATGGGTATCTGCCCTATCCGAGAACAAATAATTTTCCAATGTACAGTATAAATGTATGTGATTTTTGTTCAAATTCAAACATTTTTAATAAAATTTATTTCATCAATTCTGTAATGGATCAGCGTTGAGTGGAGCCATAGGTCGGTGGTTCAAACCAACATTTTAATTAGTGTGAAAAGTATTTACCGCTTATTAAAAAATGAAAACGCAAGCTTTTTGGACTCACCGTTCCTTTCAGATGGTAGCGAGGCATTCCGCTAGCGACATAGTCCACAACTCCTCCGAAAAATCGACCACTTGTAGTAGAGTAACCTTGTAGAACAGGCATAAAGTACAGAATGTCGTTTCATAATGTAGAAACAACTTTCATGAACTAGAACATTTGTGATTTGAAGAGTAAATATACTTTGCAGACATTTTGATTATTACTAAAACTTAATTTAAATCTTTATTGCAACGTTCATTCTTGAGGGAGCCGTGACCTTTACTAGGACGTATAGTACTAGGGGTCAGTGACCCACAAATGTAGGGTGAGATGAGCTTTAGAATAATTTCTGAGTTGATGAAAAACGCGCCTGTGCGCCTATAATGTTTGCGCAACCCTTGGTTGTGGTGAGAACAACATTTGGATTTGCCCATTTAGAGTTTGTATACCTACCGTGTCAAATTTTCAAATAAATTGAGCAGGGTTGAAACCTTAATCAAGAAGCAAAGCTGTTGTTTCCTAAGCGAAACCAGTTTGCAAGAGTAAAACATTAGAAGGTAAACTTTTAATGCAAAATAGGGTCTTTGTTTTACCTCTAATATTGCCACAGTTCAAACAAAAGAAAATCTCATTCAAACTAAAGGCACGCGATCAAACGACTGCTTTGTGGATGATAAACTCATAACACTTAGGTTCACCCACTTTGTAAGCAGGGCTGCGGAACCGTCGTAAAAATGACACAGCTCCGGCTCCAGCTCCGGACCTCTCCTCTACATGAACATGGCTCCGGCTCCATCTCCGGAGCTCTTGGTTTTCATGAGTGTGGCTCTGACACCATCCCTGGAGCTATTTTTTTCATAGCTCCGGCTCCAGCTCCCGACTTCTGTTTTTACACAGTAAAATTTTAATTTTCTTGGTGTGCCTCAAGTTGAATAGAATATTAATTAAATCACGTACACAAAACTAAGAGAATATACCAGATCTTCTTGGCGATCTAATCTGGTAGTTTTTTGGAAGCAGCGCTCATGCCATGAGGAAAACAGCGGAAAAACAACAATCACAGCTTCAGACGATCCAGAGAACGGTCACTAGCAGAAACTTAACTTACGATAACGGCAATAAAACAATTTCTGGAAAGGCAGTTGCTGGTTTTTCCGTCAATATCGGAGAACAATGCGTTATTTCTTACGACCAGAACCAAGAAAATGGCTGTTTGGAAAACTACATTTGTGTCCGAGCATGTCCCAATTGACCAGTTGACCAAATGTTTTGCACTCGTTGCATACTTTGCCTGTTACAGTATTGTCGATTTCAACTAACAGCCCTGCCCGGGAAAACTGTGCAAAGTGCGCAGAATACATATTCGATTAACTCTCTCATGTGTTCTTTCAAACATGCACACATTTGCATTAACAAAATGCGAAGATGTGTTCAAAAGCCCTTTTGTTGAAAGAAATAGTATGACTTCTTGCAGAAAATTCATCTTGGACTTTTTAAAAACAGCTGAAAACTTCTGATTTGTTATCTTTTACACACATACTAAGCAGTGATGAACCGCAAAGCACAATTTAACCTGGAAAGCTTGGGAGAAAATTATACTGGTTAAAGTGCTGAAAACATTGATTTTTTCTGGAGACGAAAACTTCAAGAAAAGTCCACATTTGTTTACACTGATCTTTTTAATTTATACCCTCCTGATAATGTACTGCTATGCAAAGCAATGCTATTCGCTACCATTTATTTATAACTTTCATGTTATGCTACTGCGTATAAACGTAATGCTTCCTAGTGAAATTTTCCAGTAATATAGTAAACCTTGCTAGTAATCCTAATGGCTTCTCTAATAATAATAAAATTCGTACTTGCTACAATAATAAAAATTCTTACTTTACAATTGGGTGTCGTGCGTTACACGCTTAAATCTGCAATGGTATCATATCTTAATCATAGTCCCTGCTAACAGCATGGTTACAGCTGCAAAAACTATGGATATTTTATTATATACCTGCTCATTATAGCTCAGTTCCTTTTAGATCGCTACACTATTACAGACCCGGCTTGATCATTCTGACTAGAAAGTAACATGTTGTGGTAGTTTACGTTTTTCTTACTTCTACAAAAGTAGTTCTCAACCATTTTCCTGAAGGGATCCAAATCCAAACCTGCAATTTTGTTAGAGAGCCGCACAAAAAAATTTGCAACAAATCAATTGACACGTTTTGCTTTATTGCACTAACAAAATTTGTTACACAAAATATTAGAGGTGTTACTGAAAGACATTGTCTATCGAAAGGAATCCTCTCCCAGCAAAGAATCAGACACTATGCTCTTGTAGAGTATGTATTTCGCCTAGGAAGTAGACACCATCAGCTCTTATTCAAATAGAGTCTGTTACTGAAAGATTGCTAAAAGCCGCACAAAAGGATACTTGGGAGCTGGACGCGACTCTTAGAACAGTGTCTGAGAACCATTGTTCAACAAGTAACACCACGCCGGCCAGCTGCGATGTTACAGCTTTAGCGATTACTAAATCAAAGCAACATCAAAGGCTTGCAGATCCACTGTTGCAGTCTGGTGTCGTAACCGGTAACAATCACGTTTAGTGTGCTATAAAGAGCACACGTAAGTCTGTTTGGCAAAACCGTTATTATCTAGGAAGGGATCCGGAGCCGGAGCTACTTCTCAAATGGCCATAGCTCCGGCTTCGGTCTTGAATTTTATACTGATCTCCGGCTTCTGATTTTTAATTTGAGCTCCGGTTCCGGCTCTAGGCAAAATACCCAGCTCCGGCATCCTGTCTCGGGCTCCGTAGCCCTGTTTATAAGCTTGACGACTTTCAGTTCTATAGCTTTCCCATATTGTAGATGGGTTACCATATTTGAACTTTTACATCGTGTTTGTCATGTGTGATTGTCTCACGCTCATAATGCACTCCTTATTTTCTGTTATTTGCCGGTGTATCCACTATTTGGATTATTAGTGCGGTTGCCAAGCATCATTTTTGGAGAACTCTGCATTACCGTCCATACAAAGTTTTTTCTGATTTTAAAACTATTCATCACAAAAAAGTGTAATCATCAGTGAAATGGCTTAGTCTCATGCTTTACCACCCAGAAATTGGGAATAGAGTCGAGCTGAGTTTATTTGGCGAAAGTTAAGAATTTCAAAGACGAGAAAGAAACTATAGCAATTGCAAAAACGCCAGGGCACCGAAAAAAACGCAAGGTTATCGAATCGTTGTCCCTTGACTGGTCGATTAAGGTGCACAGCAAGCCAAATTTACATCGAATCGGATAGCCTATGTGGGAAAGAGCTGCCAGATGATCAACACAGTT
>JGI24159J19872_10002873_pt1 | contig 20960 bp, 10 predicted proteins | sample Ectturendosymbi4_FD_19872 | JGI IMG/M metagenome (IMG submission 19872) | reverse complement strand
AAAAATCTGTTGCTGGTAATAGCTAGGGCCATTTAAAGTCATGAAAGTCATATTTTTTCCTGTGCTTCAGGAAGCTCTGAAACGAATTTTAAAATAAAATTAGCACCTCTACGAAGTCTATAACAAAAGTTATAATGTCATAACAAATTATGTTTTCCATGTTACGTCATAAAGTCATATTTTGCATATTTTCAACCTAATTCAACAAGAAAACCATTAAAACAATCTCAAAATATCAGGTGAAACTAATATATCACTAGGTCTAAGCTGCATCCTGTCCGTTCAACACACTTGGGTACCGTGTAAATGTTGACAAAGACGTAGATGAACCAAGTTATTTGGATGAAATGTAATGCACTGCTTAAATATGCATGTTCTTGCTTCCCCAAGAAATAAACCAATGTCCACGCATGTATTCAATTTGCTTTAAACGAAACTATATGTATATATGTTTTGCTCATGTTTTGAGCTGTTTGTTTCAGTGGGGCTTAAACAAACCATTGACTACCATCTCTTATGTCTCTTTTCTCTGCTAAGGCTTCTTTGTACAGTAGTTGTATGTTCTAGCAGGAGCGTAACGAGGTTAGATGACGCCCGGGGCAAGAAAAAAGTTGGCACCCCCGTGTTCGAACCTAAGGTCTTTTGGAAGCAAATGTACTGGAGAAAGTAGTTGTGACAATGTTGGGACTTTTCGGCGCTCCCCGTAGTGAGTCGGCGCCCGGGAATTGTGTCCCCCTCTTTGCGCCCCTGGGTTCTAGCTCAGTCAGTTTTTCTTGGTCATGTAAAGTCATATTTCTGAAAAACAAAATCATATTATCAAGTTTTTAGGTGATAAAAATCATCATGGCCCTAGTAATAGCTAGTAGCAGGTTTCGATCGCAGTGTGGAAGAACTCTTTGCAGAAGTGTTGTCCAGGGGGAGTTGCACCGGTAAGATTGTCTGGGGGGAGATGTTTTTCGGTAACGTACCACTGTCTATTGTCAGTTGATTCTTTTCCTTTTCAAATATCTGCCTTAACAATTCCAAAAGAAAAATTATTTCAAGCTTAAGAAAAATGATTTTACATTGGCGTGTCGAAAGCAGCCCCGTGGCAGATTAAGCGGGGATGGGCGCCTGCAGACCACTCGTGGCACGTCAAAGGCAGTACAAAGTGGCCATAATGAAACTTTCAACTTTCTTTCGAGTTATAATGAAAATTTCGAAGCAAGAAGCGAAACAAACTCTTTTCATCAGTGCTTTTCGCACAGGTAAGCGAGCTTTGCTTTTGCCGTTAGTGATAGTCGCTGACCGAAACCATTTTCATGCTCACCCATATAGGATCCTCCTCGAAGAACCTACTAAAGTAACCACGTGGTTCATGTCCTGCGTCGACGAACTCCACTTTGTTCGTTTTAATCGGGGGACGTCCGAGTTCCACGTCTGTTTGTCAACAACCACTTTGATATGACTGGGACGTCGTCGGAAGAATAAATTCGTAAGAAAGCTAATGATAAATTCTAAAATCACGTCCAAAACTGCGGCCTTACCATTTCCAAACTTTGTTTAAACATACTTTTTCTGTCGAATCGTGAATAAAAGGAAAAACGTGCGAGTGATCACGAGCCAAGAGAGTTTATAACCAAACTGCGATTGGCGCCACTTACCTTTTGCACCGCTTTCTTTTTATGATTGGTTTCACTTTTTTTCTAAATTTTACTCAGTTATAACTGCATGAAGTTTATCTTGGATTTCCAGTTAAGTGCTTCAATGATGTATGTGTAGTATATTTCCAAGTCAGAAGTAAGCAAACTTAATGGTCTCATTCAGGGGTGGAGTGCGGTGCCGTAGGCCATCTTAATTTTTGGGGCCACGCGCAGGTGTGACCTATTTGGCCGTTTGTCTGAAAAGCATGAAAGTGTGCCCCTCGTATGTGTAGTGCCCCCTCAAAATTTTATCTTTTGTTGTGCCGACTTTGGTTCTACGATTGCCTTAGATCAGGGTCTCCAAACTACGGCCCACGGGCCAAACCCGGCCCGCAACGCTATTTCATCCGTCCCGCGAAGATATTTTGTCAATAATGAAAAAATAATATATTTACGAAGAGTTTCTTGATTTGGCAAAATGTAACATATCCCGACACAATCACATTACGTAAGATGCCCGGCCCTCGGACTATTGTGTGATAGCTTATGTGGCTGTCGGACAAAAAAGTTTGTAGATCCCTGACATAGAGCTTCAACAAGCAATCTGTTTGCGGGAAGTCTAGTTAAACACAACCAAACATAGAATCCAATACTGACAATATTGCTTTTCATCAAAGTTTTGTAGTGTCTGGCGGTCTTGCGTTGTTGCGAGCTTTTTGTCAGTGAAAAATTGTACTTAAGTACCGTTTCTTTTCTTTTTCGTTCTTTTTTTGTAACCGCTTTCATACATATGGCCTGCATCAGCATCATACAGATGACCTTTCATACAAACGGCCTCTCTCTGGCCCAGATGCACAATATTGTCGCGTTGTTACTGTACTGATAAGAGGATAGAGTAGATATGCATTTCCGCTCGTTTCAAGGTAAATTGTGAGGTTATGCCTCTGCGCAGTTTTGCAAATTTTTAGTTAATATTGAGTCGTCATAGGAAAGAGTTGCGCGGGGCCCCCAAACTAGCGGGGCCCTAGGCCATTGACTATTTTGCTTATGCGTAAATCCGTCACTTATCTCATTAACTACGTTTAAACTGAAAATTTACTCAAGTTCAGAAACAGGAACATTTTAGTTTTGATCGCTCGTGTCTGAGGTGAGGTATAAAAAATGCGGCCAAAATTCAAAATCAACCGCAGTAATTCACACAATTTTTAAGGCCCACCTCTCTACTGTAAATTATGAAGTGCACTTGCATGATGCTGGGATCAGAGGCATTGTAGACATGCTGGGCTTCATACGTCAACGTAAACAGCCCGTTTATGCTGCGAAGCGTTCCCTGCAAACTCACAATGCTGCCAGAACCATCAGCGCCGAGGTTGGAATCGACCTGTAAAGTATTACAGTACGTTTGGACGAAATTTTCTCGTTTAAAGTGAAAAATTGTCTCAATGAAAATTACAAACGTAGAGTTCGAAGCTTTCTCCAGCTTACCCACGTTCTGACGAATTGCTTTCGTCATAAGCGATTGTTTTTATGTGAAACTTTTAACACAACTGCGTGCACTAGAAACAGGGCGGATCCAGGGGGACGATGGCCTCCCTTAAAACCCACGAAAGTGACTTTATTCACCATGATTTTGTACAGTTCGGAAAGCAGAATTCGCGGTATTAGGCCATTTTGCCGTCCAGTGGTTTGTCACAACAGTGTTTTGAAGTATACTTCATCTCTCCAGCAGTAGTGAACCCACAGTGAGACTTGACTACCAAATATTAACGAAAAGCAATTCCCTAACCTCACTGGTTGGATCCGACCTGACTAGAAAGTCTACAGTCTTGAACACTAATCAAATCTTGCGCTGTTTAGCTAAGGAAAATTTTTAATTCCAATCTACGAGTAGGCTAATTTACTTCAGAAAACAGCTTACTTGCCTTTACTCGCAAATTAAAGACAGTTTCTTCAATCCACATGAACATGAAGAACGGATAACCTGTGCTTGAGTTCACTTGAACGCCTCCCTGAGTGTACTTTTCTTCATAAGTAACTTTTTTGAAAGGAACTGCAGCTCCGAGAGAGTAGGAGATCTACAAATCATAACGAAACAAGAGCTTCGAATAATAAGGAAACAATTTCAGTGTCAGTGATTTTACACCAGTGTGACGTGGAATAATGCTGGCCCGTCCCCAGGATTTTGCAGCAGCGGGGCCAAAAAACACAAGGGGGTTGCATTTTTTAAATACAATATTGCATTTGGGGGTCCAAACATGAAATGGGGGCACAGATTTCAAAAGGGGGCCGAGAAATATTGGTCCCCGCTGGCGAAGAAATAGATTAATTGCACACCGGGTTGTAACGTATATAAAACTTCTCAAAAGTATTATTTGCGTCATTTTTGAAATATGTTTCGCAGGTCGGCAGATGTAAGATGTTACTGAACATAAGCATGCAGTTACTGGGTTGCAACCAAGATATTTCCATTATGCCCACAAGTGCAAAATGTTAATCTCCCAATTTTAGGATTTTTGGTAAATTTTGCCTTGTGAGATAGGCTACTGTAGCATGCTTTTAATCGACGAACCATTTTGCCGCGAACTTGGGCAGATACACTGTTCTTTAAGGTGTTTTGTGAAACCGAAACGGTCTTATCTTTCATTGGTCTTGTCTTTTCATTGATAAGGGACTTATCTTTCATTGATCTCTTTCTTGGCGTTTCCACATCTCAACGCTGTGTCACAGACCAATGTCAATGATTAACACATTAAGGAGAAGTGACAAGTTTTTACCAAGTTGTCAACATCTAGTACTTTAAAAGTGCGCATGTTTTGCCTGTCCTGGAGTATGGAGATGTAATTCATGATAACTGTTCTGTGACAGACATTAGATGTCGTGGAAGCGTTGGAAGTCTGCTGCAAAGCTCTTCCTCGGCTGCCACGTAAGAATACGCTGAGTAATTTACAGCAGGTCTCACTCAGGGGCGTGGAGAGGGGGTATCGGACGGGGCGACGACCACGGACATCCAAAGACTGAAACTACAAGAATTACGTTTTGTTGAAATACTGTAACCCCATGCTTCTTATTGTAAGGCTACTAATACATGCTGGATGGATCTGATGGGAACTTGCCTAAGGAGGGCATGCAAATGCATGCTAAGTGACCCGATAGAGAGATGAAACACTGCCATCGTTATCTTAAGGCCTTACACGCTATCTCTCTTCCTCCCTTTGTGGACCGGCCAGTTGCTGCTAGCCTACTGTTAATCTGCGTCTTGCAGCCGTTAAAAAATCTCTCGATTCTCTCTAGAGCCTGGTTTCTCAAACTGGGGTCGCGCCGACCTTTGGCGCGTCCTGTCTCTCATGCCACAGCATCTCCGTCGTTAGCTTCACATTCTTATCGGATATCTTAACACAATTTTTTACCTGCCTTCCTTACTTCTCTGTCCTTTTGCAAACGTTTTTCGAAAATGTTTCCAACTATTCATCACATTTTCGTCTCCGTGTGCAGCAACCTCCATGGGATATTAAGTCTCTTCAACACTCATTTCTCAGAAAGGCTCCAAACTTTTGAATTTATAGCATGGCCTGCACTGCGATTTTTCTTTGAATTCTTTCCAATTTCACTTCGAAGTATCTAACTTTTTTCGTAATCATTCGTAGCACAACTAAAATATTGTGCATGCTTTCTTTTATCCACAATAAACTCACTATCATGACCACTACGTTTGATGGTGCCAATACGGGGCTGTAAAATCCGAACACCTTATATTCTTTTAATGCCCTTGCGCCTCTAGTCAGCTCTTATTGTCAAGTAAGGAAAAGATTCTTGTGGATGAAGATGTTCAGTGTTTGAATCTTCAGAGTTTCATGATCTAACCGTAATATTACTCTTCAGACATCGAGATGCATCCAGATAGCCATCTGCATTCCTGTTCCAGCTATAGTTTTAAACGGGCCTCATTTTGAAGCCCGAACCCGGCCCGAGCCCAACATTTATTGTTGAAGCCCGATTTAGACTCGAAAAGCAAATTTATAGAGTGAGTCAAGACATGCGCAACTCCTGATATCAAACAACGTAGTGTACGGGTATACTTGCAGGTACACGGTTTTATCAAACTCAAACTAGCAATCACCTTGACCGGAACATTGCTTTAAACAAACACAAACTTAGCTTGTTAGTCAGCGATAATACTGCGGAATGTAATATTCGCAAAAAAAGAAACTATCCACGATGGCGCTATAGGCATAAACGAAACTACCTAGAATAGCGATGTAGCCATGAAAAGCTGGTTTGTAGACCATCATTTTTAAAAAAAAGCCAAGAATCGTGGAAGTGATTGATCTTTTCGAAGCAACGCTATTGCGTGCTAATTTCCTCACTGCTGTCGCCTTCTCAAAAAGAGTATGACACTAATCCGAGCAGAGAACAAAACAAAGCAGCTGTGTGTGCAAATAGAATTAGCTGAAGAAACATCACATTCACTTCACTCACAGAAGTCACCGCAGTGAGCACAGCAAAGGTACACAACGAAAGAAAAAATCGTTACTTTGAATGTCATAAAAAAGTTTTGTATGCAGGCCCGAAATCGACCGGAAACATTTCGACAAACTTAAGTCCGAACCCGGCCCGAACCCAGCCCGAAACCCGGCCTGACCCGAAAAGCCCGAAAACCATTCTTCACAAGTCGGGCCGCGACTTACAACTCTGTTTCCAGCAGATTTATTTGTTTTCATCGATCCATCAAACTTTAAAAACATATCTTACCAATTCTAGTTATTCGTAACTTTCTTTTTGCCTATGTGTTCAAGTGGATGTTATTATGGCTCGCTACTTTGTACGTAAGAGTGTTTATTGTTCTTATTTGTTTCTTTTTGCTTTCCACCCTTTTTGCGCCTCTTTAAGTATACAACTTTGAAGCCCATATTTATCGCAAAAAGCCGATGATGATTTCTGGCCTTCCCTAACTGGCAATGACCAATAAACTTTTAACGCCATCATGGCGCTAACACGCTAGTTTTAGGACATTGGAGACAACATGGTCGACAGTTGCCTTCCATTAAATCTCTGCGACCTGTGAGTATGGCACAGAAGAACAAACCGTCGACCATGTTGTCCTCCAATGTCCAATCCANCAACCTCCNCATGGACTGCACGTCCTGACGGTTCTGGACGATGAGATAACGGAATGGCTGCTCAACACCTGCCCCGAAATCTAGCGCGGTCAAGCAGTGGATAGACGAACTCGGTCAAAAGAAGTAGAGGCTAGTTTTTATATTAAGCACCGCTATATATGTTGCTGCAATAAAGTTGAAGTAGTCCAATTGTAGCAATGTGTGAAGTTGCGAAGAGGCGAGTTTACTTCGACAGCAGTCCTTTCCAAACTGATGCTACTTGTAAAAAGAGAGTAAGCAAGTAAAATGCTCTAATATGTAATTAATTCGAATCTAGGCCATTTATATTTACATTTGTTCGAATCACTGATTTACGCTGTTGTTTTGTGTGCAACTTTCCAACGCTTCTCAGTTTCACTCTGTGACCAGGTTTAAGTAATTGATTCCGCAACAGGATGGCAGCTAACATTCGAAAGGTAAGGTATTCTAGAAAAGTCACACTCAAAACCACTCAAATATCACTCCGATTTCCTGATGCAAAAATGTCTCGTTGCCAATAGGAGCATGTTGAAAAACACATTTTCAAAGAAAAATCAAAGAAGGTGTTTGCCTTCGTTTTACTTAAAATGTGATACATTTTTAGACATTTTTCTATTATATAGCGGTAGTATTAAAAAAGTTAAAAATTGTGAAGGACAGTTGCCTTACATTAAATCTTACAAATCAATTTTTTCAGTGGTAAACTTTATTAGAAATCTTTTCTAGCTATTTTTGAAAACGTTCATTATCACCAATTATGAGGTGCGGTTTTTCCATTGTAAAACGCTACAAGAAAACCTGGGAAGAGCAGAAAAGTAACAACATCAGCATGTTCTTTTTCCAATGCCTCTCATTACTTACCACAAGATGACATTGACATGGAAGTTTGTTTCTATCAGGGGCTGGATATGACAGTCAATTTAATCAATTTTGTTTAGTTGAGATGTAAGTAGCACTAATTTACTTATCTGGAGAACATGTGCTTCTGAAGCTTACCACAAAAATATACTTTTTCAGGTGCATAGCTCATTGTTATTCAGGCTGTCAACCNGNAGCGTAGCGAGCCCAAATATTTGAGAGGGACCAAAAAATTTTGGGGGGGCCGTAATGTTTGATTTTAGGCAAATAATACTAATTTGTTTGGGATACCGTCTCTCGAGCACAAAATGACTATATGTTCTGAAAATTTGGTGAGGGGCATGACCCCATAGGCCCCCTGGCTACACATATGCTGTCAACGACTGGGCCAGACATTTCTACGAAAATCCTGCATCACCTGATTGCCAGTGTCAAAGATGTCACCTCCACCATCATTGATACTTTGTTTTTCAGAATCGTCATACTGGTAGCTGTTCCAGCTGGGAATGCTGGTAATGATCAGATGTGAAACGTGGCGAACGGCAAATATTAAGTGGTTGACGTCAGCAGTTCCTGTGATTTCTGCAAGAGACAATGTAATCATGTCTATGCCGACTCACCGAAAGAACAAATCTGTTTTTCTTTTGTACTGAAGAAAAGAGAAACGAAAAACTTGATATTTTGGTGAAGCGATGTTATTTGAGACAAAGTCTTTATGATCGGATGATTGATCCGAGCCATTCCGAAAGAGAGAATGCAGTGCGGAGAGCGTCACGTGACAGTGCCGCAACCAATGTTTGTGCCATAACTTAACTTACAGTACATGGCCGTAAAGCAACGACAAAAAGGTCGTCACAGTGTCGCATTTTGACGGCGGCTGATAGACAGCTCTGACAACCTAGACCCTGTTCTAATACCAGCACAGGTACTTGGGACATCAATTGGATTACTCACGGTAAAACGTCTACTAGGCNTTATCTAGATCTCATTTGATTCGGTCATCANGCCACGTATAATCTTTTAGCAAAAAAAACAAACTGTATGTACAGAAAATAAAGATGAAATTTATCTGGATTAAACTGTATATCCCACATGAGTGCTCCAAATATCACCATTCAGTGCGCTCCTTTCAAGAGTTCGGTCTCAAACTCAAGGTATCCCTTTTGCGCTTTACCATTGTCAGAAGGTTTACTTTTTGGTTTTGCAGCTTTACGCCACTCCGCGTTGTATAAGGGGGTCATTGTGAACGCCGACGTTTAGCTGGTTGTGACATCCATACGCGCAATTTTGTTGTAAAATGTGAGGGGGCAGGTTGGTGCGAAACCAATATATTACCAAACTAAAGAGAAAAATGTGGGGGACATGGCATATTATATGCCACTGTCTGAAAAAGTGGGGGCGCGTCCCCCGTGTCCCCCCACCTAATTGCGCCCGTGGTGACATCGGTAACCTCCATGTTTCATTACTGGAAGATAGGGAAAGTAAAACATAGCCCTCTACAAACTGTTTCTACGTCAGAAAACATCGATACCTTTTTTCAGGACTTTCATTGGATAGTGATCTTTGTACAAACTTTGTAAATTGCTTCCGTAATTTTGAAGAAAGTTGTTCGTAGTCCTGTACGAGAGCGTAGCAGCGGCCTTGTACCTGCTGGCAGGTGTGCCGTTCGGTACGTGCCAAATCATCACGTTGCGCGCCTGAGAGCAACATGAGGTTTAAGTGGCGTTCATTGAAGAAAACGCTGCCCCGGATATTACATTTTTGTGGTTTCGTGTAGCGTCAGTTGTGAGTTCATGTCGATGGGGGAGGCAAAATGCAACATTGTTAATTGCTTTTCGATGGGTTGTTTGCCACAAAAACTGATAAAAATTTAAGAAGCTCAACTTACGTTTAGCAAAAAATAAGCTGGATTTTTGTAATCGTCGCTTGTCGCAGACTGCACATCCCCAAAAGTATTTGTGTTTTCCCAGTTTCTAGCACCTGCGCATAAAAGAATAGTCACACGTTCGATTGCTCTTGCAATTACTGCTGCTACGGATGAAGTGGTGGATAGTTCAAACATGCTGTGCTGGGAAGTGTACCACATGGTCAGGGCATCATTTTTAATCTTTGGTTTTGTGTCGATCAGTCATGTCAATGCAAAAAATCGTGAAATAATTTTGATCGAGTTGTTTTCATATGGTGAGTATACGGATAATATAGTTGTTTAAACATGACAAAAATGATAACACAGATAGTGAGGTTGTTATCGCTAATCTATTTGCAGCTTTCCAGGAGCATTTTAGATTCAAGAAGGGGGGTCATAGCGAAAGAAACTTATATGGATAAAGATAAAAAATGAAAGACCGAAGAATACTGGTTTGGTCAGCAGGGACCTGGTTGAAAGAGAAGCTTGTCAATGAAGGTGATCGTCATTTTTGGACTGTGTTAGAAAGCTGTGATCTCGAATTTTACTGTCGCCCTGTGACAAGCACAAGCGGACAAACGTTCTTGATGAACGTTGAGGGAAAGTTTGACTTAAATCCTATGGCCATGTGTTTATTGTAAGCGACAAAGCGATGCCACTGTTGGCACATGAACAGTTCAAGCTCATTCATTCAGGTAAAACAATCTTCGTTCAAACGAAGCAACCTACTTTGTTAGGCTCTCTCTCTGTGTCCTCTTGAGTTCAAAGCTTTCTTTGATCACTGTGAGCATGAAGAGCCATAAAACCGGTTTTCGTGCAAAAAAACGCCGCGATGAAATACTCGTATGAGCAAAGTGTGACCTTCCAGTAAAAGATGCAACAGCCAACACTTACTGTGAACATGATCGACCTTGCCTTGCTCGCTAGACCAGCGGTCGCCGCGTGTGCACGAGCCGTTGACGTTGTTTTCGTGAACGCTCGCCACCAGAGTCCAAGCGCCTCCGGGTGCTGTCATGTCGCAAAATACCTGTCGAGGAGAACGCTGCTCGTGTTTTGATTCACGATTGTATCGCTTCGCCGACAAAGTTGCTTTCGCTTTGCACGTGATAATTCATCCTGACGAAAGACCATTGAAATGTTGGTCGTTTCATGAAGTGCTGTAATTTTCATTCTACAATTCGAAGGCAACGGAAGCGAGCACATAACTGCAGGCACTGCTCGCTGTGGTTCGTCATCGCTACTATCGTAGTTTCTTCCGAGGAGAGATTGAGTGATAGAGTTTTATTAGGGAAGTCTGTTTATGATTTTCACAAAATCTTTAAACACATGAATGTTTCTTTGTTTGATTTTTTTCTTGATTTTGCTTTCTTTTCATCATTTCAAATGTACTTGTCAATAAATGCGAACGTCGTTTTTCATTTGCGGAAGAGGAAAGTGACACAACGAGTTTATCTTGGGCTGTAACTACACAAAATAGATGAGCTTTGTCCCAGCTTCAAAGTTATCCTTACGTATCTCTTAAAGTCTCCAACAGTTACCAGTTCTTTGCTCATTCCTTCGCACAGTAATTCCTGATCAATTTATCGTACGGTGCGTAACTGAAATGGGGTTACGTGTAAAAGTATTTCATACTTTTTTTATACTTTTATTTTTTTACATAATTTATCTAACCTTTACCTTATTCAGTATTTTTAAGCAATTGACTGCCAGATTGCATCGAATTAACCCCTTCAGTTAGAATGCGGTCTATTTCTAAGCTAATAAGTGTTTTTTTAACAGCTGAAAAACAGTTTGATAAAACAACCAAGTGAACCCGTAAAGATGCGAAGTGGAACCAATTTGCTTTTTGGGCAATGGTAGGTATTCTTATATACTATTTGCTTTCATAAAAATGTGAATAAAAAATTACTCTCTGTATTTCTTATTCATAAGCACATATCCCGTTGAGACTTGCAAGAGAAATTAGCTTGTATAAAGACATTCATCACCCATTCGTTTTCTGAAGCCAAGCAATTTAAAAACTGAAAACCTTTTTTGTTCAAATCGTTTGACAGCTGTTGCTTTAATTACTTCATGTAGTGGAACGTTTTACGCAATAATCGCTTGTTTCACGCAATAATCGCTTGTTTCACGCAAAATCTGCCCTTCTTTCCAATATCTTTTTGGATTCAAGTTGCCTTCTCACCCATTGTGTCAATTCTATTTTTTAATTTTCACACATTGAAGAAGTGGGTGATGTCAGAGATGGTTTGACGAAAGTCCTTTATTGGGATACAAATACTTTGCTGTTAAATTTTTTTGAAATGAACGCAATAAAGGGCGAATGGTGCCATTTACAATTATGCAGCAAGAGGTTCATTTATTAAACTCACTGCCATCTGCCCACCGCGAAACCTCCGGTAAATATACGCGAACGCTTAAATTTTGCAAGAAAGAAAACCAAGTGGCATCGCACCACGAGCTGACACGTACTTGAAATACAGTAGAAAATGCATTAGGCTTTATGTGGTAGATCCCGTCTGACGTCACACCTCGTCTCAGCAGGTCAGAGCAGGACGTTCCGGGATTGGTGACAGATCCTGGTGGAAAATCGGCACCTGTGTGTATTGATAAAAAGATGCAGAGGTGTATAAGACGGTTTTTACCGTGACGAAAGAGAAGCACTCCCAACAAAGATTGTTTTTATCTTACAGTATACTGTATACTCGAACGTACACAAAAAAACATGTTCATCTCGTTTGAGCAAATGGAACAAACATTTTGTTTAGATTAGCGCGGTTGGCGCTTTCGTGCTTCCAATACAACATGCTTCGTTACAGATGTAACAACTCACCAGTCGCGTTTCGTCCAGGCGGACCCTGAAAAGGCAAACTGCAATTAAGTATAACTTTAGGTATCACTGAAAAATATGGTTTGACAGAAACAATGAAAAGAAACCATCATTTCTTTTGAAATGAATCGCTTTACAAAAGAAATTGATTGCAAATACCTAACCCAACAAAACACGATTTTTGAAACAACAAGAAGGAAAATGTTCACATTGCAGTCATGTATTTCGAGCAGGGGATTTTAACGTGGAAAACACCGAGAGGTCACTTTTTGCTGGCCTTGTTATTTTGGTGATCGGCACACTCAGACTTAGCATCTTTGACAAATTCCCCGTGGCCAGGAAAATTTCCCTACAGCGCTAGTATATAGTTTCCTACTGTGGTAATTTGAGCATGGCTAGAACACTCGCAAAACGCCAAAGGTTTTTATTTGGAATTATTAGTGACGCACATAAATTGCAATTGTTTTATCTGCAGGAAAACGGACGGGGATTCCCGACTATGATACTCTATGAGAACCTGTAGTGGTTCCAAAAGCCTTTGAGGCGTGTTGCAGATTACGGCGCAACCGATTTTTGCTTGGAGATATTTTTAAGGCATAAAAACAATCTTTGAAAAGTTGCACCGAGCTTTTCACTTTGTTTCATCAAAAGCGCAACCATAGTCAGCAGTTATTTAATTAGCAAGTTTTACAAAGAGAACTCGGAGATCAGAAATGGACAGTTTCGGAGATCAAAGGTGTGTTTAAGGGAAGAGGGGGACCAACGGAAACATAAAGTTTTGTTTGCTTCTTTTTTTCCTTTTCCCAAAGCATATATCAAAATGTAAAGTTTTTGAAAACTCTTGCAGAAAACTCGGTCATGCGTACAAAGCATCGGTCGCTTCAACTGCGTTGCATACTTGACTGCCAAGGATCAACAAAAAAGGAGTCAGTCGCGCCAGTCCGCAGACAAAAGATAGGAGCGTTCTGCACTTAAATGTAATTACTCAGCTTGGATCTGTGTACTTACGGCTGGCCCGCGTTTTCCTGGACGACCTTGACCACCTTTTGGCCCTGAAAAAGGGGCGGCGCCCTTCCCGCCCTTATCACCCTGTCGCAAAGAAACATTATGAAATTAGATATATATATTGAGGCAGCATGAAACAAGTTTTCATACCAAAGAAGTGTCAGGCAAGGAAAGCAAATGAATAAAAATCGGACAAACATAGGTAAAATGTTTTCACAATGAGGTAAAAAGTTAAGTACAGTTTTAAAATGTGGAACTTGGGCCACCGTTTCAAAAAATGAAAGTTACTTTTTCCATAAAGTCGATCAGAAACCTGATCCATGAAAATCTAAAATCTTCTTTCTATTTATGAAAAAGTATTTGTTTGCTTAAAATAGATCAGTGAAGTTGCCGGAAAAGATATAACTACCACTATGACATCACCAGCGTAAAAGCTGATATCGGTGGTTATGATTTAACTGATCTGAAAGATGAATAGTTTGACAGAAAAGTAACTATTCGGCCTTCTTGGTATATTTAATTAAATACAGCATTCTGCTGAAAAAGAACATCCTGCGTTTTAATTATGAGCCAATGTTTGTAAAATTTTGATGTACAAATGTGATTTAATAAAAAAATTATTAAATGTTAATAAAAAAACAAGTTCATAAAAAAGCAAGTGTTCGACATACGTCTCTACATGAACAAGCGCATGAACCGAAATCCAGCGTGTGAGCTTGAACGTATTGGGTCACTGTTAGGAGGATGAAAACAAACCAAACAGTAAGGCTTTCCGATCTTTTGAAAATAGCCATTTGTAATAATTGGACTTATATGTTATTGCCTGGAACAGTGATATTCAACAATTTTCCTTTCGCAGCTCACTTTCCTTTAGGACAAGCCAGTAAGACTTTTAAAACAATTACTACGGTAGATAAAGCATACTGTAAAAGACAATTGCTGCAGTAGATAAAACATACTACATTTAAAATTTTGGGAAGCATCTGTGTACTTTATGTCATCGACCTAAAATGTGCTGTTCACTTGACACCTGAAAAAACGCGATTCACATGGTCTTTACAGCAAGGGTCACCAATCAGGTCTCCCGCAAGGACCATGTAGGTCGCCCGAGGGCCTGTTCTAAAAATAAAATTAGCATGATCATTGTCTTAACATTAACGAATATCAATACTAAAATAATTGGAGGTAAATTGAGCAAAATTTTTATTTCAGATGCGTGTATCAAACTAGCAGCCCTTCGTATTAATCGGCACACAAGAAGTAGCTCGCAGTTACAAAAAGGTTGGTGACCCCTGCTCTACAGCAAGACCAAATCAAAGTTTCACACCAAATCTTTTTAGTAGTGATGGTAAAGTGAAAGATTCTCTTCAACCAACCGTATAAAAACATTTCACTAACGCTCTTGGATTTGCCACCCATTTAGTTGCCGCCCATCAGAATTGTTTCAAGTGTTTTTTTTGCATTTTTGAAAACCTGTCTCGCTTGGAGCGTTTTTTGATTTCTAAGTGTTTGTGTTTCTGCGAGGGGTGGATTGTTTGCATTTGTTGTACTTCTGTGTGCATTTTGAGTTATATTTCATTATTTATGTTCCAGATTCACTGTACAGGGTCGTTTGTATTAAATTATTGTGTTAATGTCTATCTCGTAATACTGAGCCATGCTTTTACATAGGAAGCATTAGCAGTTGTTTAATCTAACTAGAAAGGTCAAGCAACCGAAACGACGATTAATGCAATTTGCTAGTATATGCTACGTGAACCAGAGCGCGGGCGCAAAAACGGCTTTACGTAACAAACACAGTGGTTCCCTGCAGGATGACAATTGCAATACTTAGAAATGCTGCGAGTTGTTAAAAGTTTTCTTTGGAGTGCAATAAATTTTCAAAATGCATCCAACCTCATTATAAAATTGCGGTAAGTTTCCAATTGAGGTTCGCAAAATATTTAACCCTTTTGCAGGGCGCTGTAAGTCTGAAAAGGTTGGGAACCACTCAGAGCAGATGTAGGCCAAGGGGGGAGTAAAAGAGTTGAGGGCAATAGAAACTTATGAAGAACAAAAACATCATTGCCTACGCTTGTTTCTGTTCAGCAACAATATTGACCTCAAACATAATAACAGAAATTACATCAAACCATTCTGACTTTTCTGGGTGCGCGAATAGCTGCAACAAATTTGTTTCAAGTCGATATTGAAAATTTATGAAATTACCCACGATACTGTTATGAAAAAGCACCTCTGCCCCTGCTGCCTCTCTTTTGAAAGGGCAGGGGGACAATGCCCCGTTATGCTCCCGCACTCCGTCCCTGGAACCGCTGTATTAATGACTGCTAAACTGGACATAAGCTTGTAAATTGACCAAGGACATTACCATCAAAAAGCATAAAACTTTCAGTCGCATTAATCGACAAACATGTGATGTGCATTGATTGGGTAAAAACTCAGGAAAATCCTTAGTACAACCTATGTTGTTCTTTCTAGAAATTTTTAATGATATTTCCTTGTTATTTTACATTACCTTAAACGTCATGAACAGCACACACCGCTCTCTTTTTGATGGAAAGCCATTGGCAAAAAACTTGTCAGCCTACTTTTAGCAACAGCAATCAGCTCCATTCCGATGCTTTTCTGCAGATTTTTCTAGTGGCACACTATAGATATTTTCTTTTCACAAGAGTAGAGAGAGTTAATATTTACGAAGACAAAGACTTTTCTCCAAATATCTGATTCTCAACTTTCACGTCGGATTTGCGCAAGTCCCGGTGGTATTTCTGTTGGAACAACCAGTAAAAACTTCATCAGCATACCTCTGCTCAAGTTTCCTGCAGTTTCACATGAAATTTAAACTTTCAATGGTTTTGATCACTTCTCAAAGGGGCAGCAAATTTAAGCTCGTTTTTTTCCCAATTCGTCTGATTTTGGCCTATTTGCATTCAGTTTAGCTATGTTTTTAACCACGGTGAAGCAAATGCTTCTGCTCGTCCTTTCCTCTCTTATCGCTGGCTTGCCGAGCGCAGGTCGACAATATGTGAAACCCGGCGCAAAACGTACAGTGCGTTCCTCCTTCGATAATATCGGGCACTTCGACGACAACAGAGAATGTACCTCTGATCGAAAATGAGAAAGAGTGTTATTTAAGAGCTTTTACCTCCTTTCGATTCTTCATGCATTACTGCGAAGGCTTGCATGGGCGTGTTTAACTACACGTGCCGGAAATTTTCGAAGTTTTTTGACGAAATAAGAGCCGATCAGTTGCCAGCAGTGATGAATTTTCTGACCGGAGGCAACTATCGCTTCTTCTTATACAGCTGTCGGTCTCTTGCTTCATTCTGAGCGGTTGGTTGAAAAACTGCGTTAACAATGCTGGTGTATTTCAATCAATGTAACTTTTTAAGAAAAATCGTCAGGCAAATTATCCATGATAGAAATATTTTTTGGTTTAAAGAACCATGGTCTGGTTTTGCGGTTTTGCGACTAAACTTGCGTATACCACAGTCCGTCGTGCAGCACAACTTGCCACAACAACAAGGGCAAAGCTAGAGCGGTGCCGCAGGAATATCTGCCACGATTAAGCTTGACCCACACAAGCGCCAAAAATATTTATTTGCTAATAGGAAAACTTCTACCCTAAATTGTTGCCCCCCCAGTAACACGATTGCCGCTTAACGTGTCCCCGAATGAAAACGTTAGTCTCCGCGGCAGAGTTCCAGGAAGCAAGCTGATGGTGGGGGTGCACAACTGGCGTGTTCCGATGCAGTAGCGTAGCCAGCCCAAAATTTTGGGAGGGGCCAAAAAATTGGGGAAGGGCAAAATGTTTGATTTTAGACGACTAACATCTATTTTGTTTGGGATACCGCCGCTCAAAGCACAAAATGACTATACGTTCTAAAAATTTGGGGGGGCATGGCCTCCTAGGTCCCCTCTGGCTACGCCTATGTTCCGATGCTCGAGACCTTTCACTTTATTGTCTGAATTTTTCTGCCGATGCAAATAGCTGTTTGCGAAAAATTCAACAAGGTTTCGTCTTGGTCTGTGATTTTTTGCCCGTTGCTTATGGTGAGCTTTAGTAAGACCTCAAATTTATACCAAGTTCAAAGCACAATTGTGATAAGCCGTAAACACTAGTATTACGCTTGCGAGTGGTTGCAACACTTACGCACAATGTGCGCAATCATATACAGCAGGGACTCCAAACCTATTTGCAAGAGGGCCAAATAAGCTGCAACGCAACAGTTCGAGGGCCGGACTTCTTAAGTAATGTGATTGTTTCAAGATATTATTACATCCGCCAAATCAACAAATGTTTCGTGAAAATATTATTTTCTCATCACCGGCAAAATGTCTTCGCAGGCCGGATTCGGCCCGGGGCCTTGGTTTGGAGACACCTGATATACAGGAATCTCGAAATTAGAAACGTTTCCTATCAAAACACTTTCTGTGTCGCTATCAGTAATGGAGTCTCGAGACTTTTTTCAAGTCTCGGTCTCGAATGTCTCGGTCTCGAAGGATTTCGGTCTCGGTCTCGTGCTCTTAGTCTCGAGACTTTGCATGAGTCATTTTTTATGAAGTCTTGCAAGAAGCAGCTCCTTAAAAACGGATTTATGAAGTATTTGTTCAAAATTCAACTGTTCAAAGCAGTCAGTGTCTAAGCTTTCTTTGTTGTTATGTGAGGGAGCGAAAACAGAAACTCCGAACAGCTGTGAATGATCCGTTTAACGTAAAAACATGGAATTATCCAAAACTTCAAAATAAAAAAAAACTTGGCAATAAAAAATAGCAAATCTAGGAAATATATATATATAGCCATAAAATCAGCAAGAAGGCGCTACACCATTATACTGCTAGTCCGATACAACGCTAATCTCGCCCTTCGCTCATTCTGCTACACTGAAGCAGGTTATCAAACTGTTTTTACTGAAGGACATATCAGCATTACGTTTGACTTCAAAAGGCCAGTTGTAACTATCACGACAGTGCAAATGTGGTTTTTGTCTGCGTGACCGCAAAAACCTGCAAGTGCAAACCTAGTGAATGCGTTGCTGCACATTCAAACTAGCGTGTGTATGTAACTAAATCAGCTATGTCCAACCCGCGGCCCAGTCGAAGGTTTTGTGCTGCCCAGTTTAGGTTTTCGCTGAAGCGAAAGTATCGTACACACTGACAACCAGTCCTTATTTTGATAATCTCGAATTTGACATTTTTGATGCAGGTGGTCTTTAGTGCCACTTTATCACGTCTGTTACCATTGCAGTTAGGATTCGAAGCTTTCAGTTCATTAGGTTAAAATAAATTTACTTTGTTAAGATTAAAGAAAGCCACTGAATGTGCGTTCCTCATTAATATGTCACTCAATGTGCGGCCCTGGTTAAGATAATGACATAATTTTTGGCTCAGCAAGCCATTTGGGTTGGACATAACTGAACTAAACAACGTTTATTTTATTTTATCTCAGATTCGTGGTCCATATCACAAGCACAACCGAATAATACAAGAGTACAGGAATGCTTAGCCATAGCGGATAGCACATTACAGAATATGCGTTAGCACACAATCAACACTGAGAGGAGCAAAACACTTTAACAACGCCCCAACTACAACCCCCTTTACTCGTCATAACACAGGGATTCGGCAGTGGGAGAGAAATGAAAGCATTCTAACATCAAATTTTGGGGCAAACAGTTAAGAGAAAAACAAAGAACAAAATAAATTGGATGGGAGTGCACATTGGCGCACAGAAGCATGGGCGCAATTTTGTTGTAAAACGTGGGGGGTCAGCTTGGTGTGAAACCAATATAGTCATCGGGTCAATGCAGAAGTGGCGTTTTATATATACAGATTGCCAATCTTATTTCTAGAGGTATTTGAGACCAACACTGATCACGCTTTGTCCTTGCAGATGATTTGCATATTAATATACTTAAATTTGTTACTGGACACGGTACTGTAGTTCAGCCTTCTTCCATTAATATCGTATTTGGATGTCAACAAGCACAGCAATATAGTAGAACACATCAATTGGGTTTTATCAGAGCTGTCAGTTGGAGTGCACAAAATGCTGAATCGCATTGGTCGCACGTGCATATCACTCTTACAGTTGAACACTTCAGTTTTCGTGCATTTTATAAGAAGTGTGGGTTACAGCACGATTTGAGGTCTTGTTCACTTCATGTTACAAAGATGATAAATATTTTTCTTGCACATTTCCGTTTTTTGAAAAAGCCTTTTTAATGCTACTGGGCATCATGCATGCAACCCCACCCCTACCAAAATCTCCATTGATGTCCTCTTACCAGCAGCAAAAACATTTGGCCTAAAATTAGTGTAGCCTACTTCACAAAATGATTACAATCTATTTTTACTGTTGGTGGGTGGAGGATGTATCCTTTCAATCTCCCCTTGTTGGCCCCTGCATACATACCCACACGGAGTTGTGCAAAGGCCTCATTTTGAAGCCTGAACCCGGCCCGAGCCCGAACCCGGCTCGAGCCTGACATTTATTTTTGAAGTCCGATTTAGGCCTGAAAACCAAATTTACTGATGGAGTTGAGATATGCGCAGCTGCTGAGTAACAAAGAACTTTGTGTGCAGGGGTAGTTGCAGGCAGGGCCGGATTAACCATTGGGCAAACAGGGAAAATGCCAGGGGCCTCGCGCTTTTGGAGACCACGCGCTTGAATATCAAAACACTCCTTTACTGGTTTTTCATGTTTTTAGGCTGTTCACCACGCGTCAAAATTGTAAAGCTTTTTCATTAGGCTAACTGCATTTCGTATATAGGTTAAGGAAACTGACAACTATGGCATTTATCGTTTGTGAGTGACTTAAAAGAATTGAACCAAATAGCACCACGCTTTTTGACCCAAGCATTAAATCGAAATCAGTGCAGCCATGGGCGTCCGCAGAAATTTTTCCAGAGTGGGAGCAACGTTGAAATTTTGCTTATCTCTTTCAGATTGCTGACAATGCAGCGCAAATAGAGGTTCACAAAACGCTTTACCCTGTCTACCCATTAGTCTATACTGGTTGAACCTCAATTCTCAATCTTTTGTCTGAAATGTTTTCTGCACTTTGTCTACTAGAAATGCTTTTTATTTTCATAAACCGTCTAATATCCAGTTTTTCGAGCACTTTCTAGAAGTAAGTCATAATTTAAGAATAATCAACGGCCAGAACAACATAAGCGGTGAAAAAAACAGAACGTTAGACACTCTCACAAAAATTTTTCAAGCATTGAGAAGTAGNGCTATATCTTGACAAGACAATCGCACAACTTACTAAAGTTAGAACACCACGCANGCTCAAGGAACTGAGGAGGTGAATTACGAAAACTCGCCAAAGCAAATACAGCTTTGCACTTAGTGTTCACTCAGAAGTCGGAACCAAGCTTTAACGACAAAGACGTATTGCCACAAATCTGAATAGATGTATTCTAACAAGCCACGTATTTTTATACTGTGTGAAAAGAAGCCTGCGTAAGAGTCGTTTGATTAAGGATTTTTCAAATTTGTGGAAGCACTGCTACAGATTTGCTAATGCTTCATTTCACACAGCATAAATCTGTACGTGGCTTATCGCTATCAGCAGTCGTTGTCTCGCTGCATTATCTGC
>JGI24159J19872_10002872_pt1 | contig 20969 bp, 10 predicted proteins | sample Ectturendosymbi4_FD_19872 | JGI IMG/M metagenome (IMG submission 19872) | reverse complement strand
TGATAGTTGTGAAATATTTCTAATTCATGAAGAACAGTTTGCATTGGTATCCAAGTCCATGCATTAAGAATGACTATAAAATTGGGCTTTTGGGGAAATTTGAGCGGATATATTGTTAGCTCACTAGTGAAGGCCGTTTTGTTCGTGTATTGCGTCATACAGAGTACAGTTGATCGTACGCCCAAACCTTATCTTTATACAAGAATGCGTGTGCGCTTGTGGTTGTCGAAAGTGAGAAAGGTTGATCAGTTTATGTTAGCAACTTTCTCCAAGTCGGTCATTCTTCGCAAGCACGTAGTCAGGTTTTAAGGTTTGGGGGAAAATACATTTTTAGGAGACAATATTTTTGCTTTTATCATATGTTAAAGACAAATTTTTCTGGACACAACAAGATTAGGGACGGGCACAAAAAACTTGGAGGGGCCTGCCTGCGAATGCCTCGCCCCGTGGCTAGGGGCCTGGTCCTTCGAACGAAAGTGGCGTTCACTCTTACAAGAGTGAAGTATATTGCATTGTAGGTTCACTTCGCTTGTTCGGTTTGATTGAGGTAACTACGTAACTTTCCACTTGCGCTCCCCGCTAAAATCTCCATTGCAGAGCTTCCTTTAGAATTTTCGGCTTAATTACGAGTCATAGCGGGACACTGTATAATGTCCATCCAGGTTGTAACCAGCTTGGGACACCAGGAGGGGCGAAGAGTTTTCCGAGAGGGGCCCAAATTTTTTGACCTATGTCCAATAGTTTTAAACTATGTCCAACACATTTGTCCAGGGGGCGAAAAACTTTCTAAGGGGGGCTTCGCCCCCCATAGCTACGGGCCTGTGTCCACCACAGCAACATATTAGTCATAAACATGGACGTAGTTAGGGGACACATTAGCTATGCCCACACCCCTCCAAATGAAAAGAATACTTTGTGTCTACATATCATCTACATACAGATCAATTCCAATGATTCGCCGTGTTTTCTGATATTCATATAGGCCAAATTTGCAATGACAACAGGAGTTATCGAAACGTTTGCAATATGTCGTTTGTATCATATAGGCCATTTTCTCAAAAAGGTCGTAGCACGGTTGACTGAGCACGATGATGTCATAAAGCAGTGCTCAGAGGAGTCCCGCGCCTAAGTCTCGCATTGGGCCCCGCACCTGCTAGGGCCGGCCCTGAATATAACTCACCTGAAACCACCGTTGACTAAAAATAAGCCTTACGAGTTAAATAAATATTTGAGGAGGCGTAGGGAGTTTAAAATGCCATGCCAAGTCAAATGCGAGAGAAAAGCAAAGTTGCGGCAAGCATTATTTAACAGTGGAAATATAAAACGTCTCAGCTATGGAACTTTAAATTTTACCTAAACTTTCAGAAGTTTGCCCCAAGCACTTTTGGCGACAGGTGCCCGGAAAGTACATTTTGTCTCGAAATCGTGACTTACAGCAGCGGATGCGTTTTGCGTTGCATGCTACGGTGTGACAGGATTTAATAATGATTGCATGGCATATTCATGAATTTGTCAGAATGAACAAAGAAAAACTTTTATCAATGAATCCTCACATAATGCGGATTTCCAGTCAAGTGAAATGTTCCAAAATCCTCGTCAGTTTCACCGATTGTCAACTCATCATCCGCCTCACCCTGGAGGTAGTCTCGCTTGTGGGACTTCCCCACAGAGGCATGATGAAGGTCTGATGATCAACAAGACTTATGAAAATAAAGGAAATTTCACAAAAGCATGATAATTTTAATTCAACCGAAATTTATCACCAAAAAGTCCAAAACTAGGATTCCATCAAAATGGAGTTGCAGATGGTAAAACTGAATAGCGAAAAGTTTTATCTGCTTCATACCTTTAGTGTCGTTTATATGCAACATGCTCTCGCATAACTTGGACAACTCTTTTTCTGGTGGAGTTGAAAATTTTGGGGCTTTCAACCGCTTTTTTGAAGTTTTCTTTTTCCTCATAAACGAAGGGTCAATCCTGTATATGTAACAGACGCATTACACCGAGAAGAAAAATCGCAAAGACGTTTACTGCCTTCAGCTGTAAAAAGCTGAATAGCGGTTTTAACATGCAAGTCTTCATTCATAGGATCCGGAAAGATTGTTTCCCGACGGGCGAAAAATTGTAATATTTTAATTGAAATTAAAATACGGCGCTTACTCGTGGTATCATTGCTACGTTAATTGGTTTGAAAGACCTGAAATAAGCCGTGGGCGAACTCTTAATCATCAATTTGTAGACTATCTGGACAATCTATTTATGCCACTTTTCATTTTCCAGGGGAGCACACTCAAAGTCTAGAGGGGTTCACGGTACAATGAGTCACTTAAGGAATTTCCGTGGCCGCAAAAATATTGCAAAGTGGAGGTGAAAGCAGTCTTTACGTTCGCATAATAATTTTTCTTGTTGAATGCTTATCTCAGGCACAACGTCCATATGGCATAATTCAGTGACATCACAACAACTACCACCTTAGGCAATTGCAAAACATAACAACTGCCTTCGGTAAACAACTGCCATGTTGAAAAATTGCTACGTTGGACAGTTGCCACCTGAGGCAACTGCCACCAGGGCAGTTGAACAATTGCAAACAAAAATGTCGCTATGAACAATAATTCAAATTTTTTCGATGCAGATTGTCATAATTTCAAATAACTCTTGATAAAATAGAAGTTCCTTATTTTTATTGATTCTGTAGACGCAGTTTGTAACGGCAATGTATTAAATGCTTTTTAGAAACCAAAAATCATGCAAAAAGGGTTGACAAAATTTTTCAAAATTAACTTGCTACTGTTAAAAGGTCTTCATAAGAATAAAAATCTGTAACGTTTTGAAATTCCATGAAGACGTGAGGTATGCAGAAACAGTCCACTGCTATGCAAAAACACCACTAAATATTTGGCCTCGCCTAAAAATGTGAGGATTCAGTATATGTTCAATTTTTCTGCGTATTTTCAATGATTTTCCTCCACTTGCTTCGTGGGGGTCGTTTGCCATTTTCCTAGGGTTGCGACAGCTTCTGATAAAAATATTCATAATGACGTTTAGATTTAACATTTCCTATATGGAAGCACTGTTTGTCGTAGACAAAATAATAGGATCACCTGCCAAAAATGATAGCTTACTTTTTCATTCAAAATTGTTTTAAGTGCGGCTATGACCATTACAAAGTTGTGAGTGTGATTATGACCATTACAGTACTGCTGCGTTTGGCAATGCACGAAGAACTTTGTGACGTAAGAATATGCTGTATCTGTAAATTAGATATCTGAATGCGATAGCTAACTTGGGCGCCAATCTAGTTTTCAATGAGTTGTGCTGTGGAGTGATTTGTATATAGCACTGGTCTCTCTCTTATGTTTTCATGTGAATTAATTTAATTAAATGATTTTTTGTTCAACATAGTGATATCGTACGTTATTTTTTAGTCATTGTGATTTTCCATTGTGCAAACACAACTGCATTTCATATGCCCGACTGGAAATTTTCGAAAGGGGGTCGTTCGGTGAAATTAGTTTGCAAAACGGGTCGCTGCATGAAAAAGGTTGAAAACCACTGGCTTAGAGTATTCTCTGCTCTGGAGCCAAATCATTGTAGGAAGAATTCCAGATTTACCACCATGAGGCGTTCTGCGCCAGCGCACCTGTATGTGCTGTTGGAGTAAATATTTGTGCTGTTGGAGTAAATGGAGTAAATATTTCCAGATGTTACAAATTGCGGTTTACTAAGCTTCAAAAACACTTTAAGTTACTTCACAAAATAACGAAAATAACCAACAGATATCAGATCAAATATCTGGACTCATGAAAAAGAAATTTAGCAACGTTGCGGGAAAAACGAAATCGAATAAAAATGTTACGGTATTTCTAAATTCCTTGCTTAACGAGATGGTGCCTTTGCTTGTTTTTCTGTCTTCAAAAAAACAAGAAATCACAAAGTCACAAGAAACACTTGCGTCGTTTTATTGCTTTTAGTTGCTCTCTAAGTGGCATGTACTTGTTTAAGTTTTGTTGCACCGTCATAAATGCATTAAGATACTTCAGGACTGTTAGCCCATGCTCATACCAGAAACCATACTTTTGGTTCCGTTTTAGTTGACGGTCTATAGTGCAACCATACCAGATTGACAACTGTTCTACTTGCGGTATACCACAAAACCAGTCTATATACCGTTCCACCAAGCGTTTAAAGTCACATTCAAACGTAAACATTATAAACCGTATCAAATATCTTGGGCGCGAAAAAGACCGTTACCGTCACGTGGTTGTAGTTGGTTCCTCCTCTTATTTGCAGCAGACGGTCTTGGTTTAGGTATGTGGCATTTTTAAGCAAAATGATTAGACTAACGAGACATTCCACCTGACCGAGCACGATATTTTAAAATAAAACACACCACACACAGGTGGATTATGCTGCTGGTAGAACAGGCGTGAATCGTGGTTGGCCGGATTGTCGCTGTAGGTAGACCTTCAACTAGCATGATACCTTTTAGTATTTCTGAACCTAAAATGCGATATTACTGGGCAGAACTGAAACCTGTCGTAAACGTTGAGCACCATTTGAGCGAAAAGGTCACACAGAAAGCACTCTGGGAACACATGGCCAGGTGTGAACATGGCCAGCACTCCACGAAGTGCGAATGTATTGCTGTTATCTTTACCGAGCTCATTGCTCTCAAAATAATTTAAGTTACAGAAATCATGTTGTCTCAGCAGATTTTACACTTCTTGGCTGAAATTACCACTTCTTTCCGCATCCATTGCTTCTAATTGAAGGCAGGGAAATGGTAAAAATTTTTAATTACCAATTACCACTTCTTTCCGCATCCATTGCTTCTAATTGAAGGCAGGGAAATGGTAAAATTTTTTAAAACAGCAGTGCTGAAAGTGTTCCACATGTTCACTTGTAATATATAAAAAAAATCTTAAACAAAACGAGATAGAAAAGTTATGAAAATAAAAGTAAAATTAATGAACATTCACGTCCATAATTTCAGGCTACACCAATTTTTAGTGCTGTTCTTACACAGCAGATACAATTTCTGCATATCTAGTGTCTTCATGCAATGCAAAACGTTAACAACCTGACAATGGCAACTTAAAATAAACAGAAATGTATATAACCTATAAGATAAGAGTTTCAGAGATATTTTATTCTTTGCTTTATTCTCTGTTATTGGTTCCAAAGAAGTGGTGTGCTCCTCATAGGTGTGCCAGCTGGTGTATACAATTTTTAACAGAAGTCGTAGTTTGGAAAGATTTTTCCAACTTATGTGGTAAGCTTTTGTTGTCCAAAAATGGCCAGTGGTATAATATCAGTGTTAATGTGTTATCAGATTAGACGAAAAAAGGTAGAATTTTTTTACAAAAATAACTGTAAACCTTAACTTGCCTCTCCAACGTTTTTGAAATTCTTCTCAATTTAACAGCAATTTCATTTGCACTTGCTTGGATGTCAATTGCCGGAGAGACCGTTGTCCCGATGACAATTGTCCCGATGACAATTGTCACGGTGGCAATTTTTCCTGTGGAAATATCCTAGGTGTCGATTGTGTTTATTAGTAATTGCCTATAGCAGCACTTGTCCTTGGGAGAAATTGTCCTGGAATCAGTTGCAGTACAAAGAAACAAGAAAAACATTGCTCAAGGATAAGAGCGGAGGAGACGTTAATAAAAAAATCTAGTTGTTGCTCGTTAATCGATTTATTGCAATGAAGAATTGTAGTCGGTAACGTATGAGCGCTGTGTCACTGACGCAGCAAGAGGCATAGCAACTGTGCGCAGGCCGACTGATTTGACAACTATCACTACAGCTTTTACAGGTAATTATAAAAGGCAAAGTTGGAGTTGAAACGCTCGTGTTTTTCTATCGCTTTTGTAACCACGAAGCATCTTTGTGGTGCAGCAAGATTTCTGTATGGGAAAGAATAATTTTTACCAGCAGCATAATTTGGTACTTCTGTTGAATTGCATTGCAAGTAAACTGGAACGAAACAACTTGAATCGTGCAGTCTGATGGCAGCGTAAAAGAGAAACGTCGTTTTCAATGACCTTTCACAAGACCATTTCTTGACTTTTAGAATCTTACACCAACAATCACTAACTTCATAAAGCTCGTATTGAACTTGCAACATAAAAAATAATCTGCTATGTATAACAAAGCAAAATGTAATTTCTAACTTGTTCATAATTCCCAAGTAGGAGAACGTTTTCTTGTTCAGAGGTACTCCACCAAATTTTGCCAGTTGCCCAATGACATCACGGACGCGATGTATAACTTTCATGAATACTTGGGCGTTTTCACGCATTCCCTGAATTTGTTGCAGTTTTTCTAGGAAAGGAGCAACACAAGATTTTCGCAAGAGAGCCTCTCGTCTTCGTAGTGCTGCAGCCACCTGATTAAGGCAGAGATGGCAGTTAATTTGAGGACTAAAATTGCTACCCTTGGTTCAAGGCAGGGGCAAAAAAAGAGCGTTCCCAGTCAGTGTCTGGGAAAATGTATTTTGAACAATGGAAGTTTTAGGTTCTTTAAAGCTTTTCCAGTTCACAGCATTTAAACAAAAGGCTACCACATAAGTGAAACAGCAAGCTAAATAATGCTAGTGCTGCAGTAATCATCATATTACGTCTTCACGATTATCTGGAAACTACTTGTTGCAGCAAACAATAATATTGTGTTACGTAGAACGTAAGGTTATTTGGGAGCAAAAAGCATTAGACGAGATTTGTATAAAGCATTTCTGCTCAAAACGCAGTGGACCTGCTCGAGTTTATTTAGTTACACACCCTGAACAAAAGTTCATTGGTGGCTTTATGGATGGTTTCCTCCGTGGTCAACATCTCTTGCTGAAGATAAGCTTCTTCACTTGAAAGTTCGATGAGAGTTTTTCTGATGTCCTTTTCTGTTTAAATGTTACGGTTGTTACATTAAAAACTTTACGAATATTTTTTGGAGCTCACAGACAGCAAAGTTGAATTAAAGTGCAACGAGAGAGTCACTTGTTTGCAGAAAACGTCAGCATTGATGTAACATGCCTTTGTTCTTACCTTTTGAAAGTAGCATCGGCTGACACCCTGCCAAAGCGTCTTGAATTTGCGGAGCATACTTCATCAAATTTTCGCTTCTAACTCGTTGACGAAGGTTCTTGGCACAAAGTGGGCATGAACCATCATCACACTCATCACATGAAAGATCTGCCTCAAAATCTACAAAATCAAATTACATTCACTGAAGCAGCATGAATCATCAACTACTGCTCTAAAGATAAGAAACGGATAAGAAACGAGATTTAGAGATTCTTGCAAAAGTGGTCGTGAGTTTGTGAATCCTTATTATGTGGTTTTGATAGATATGCTAGATAGGTATATTAAAAGCAAAGCTTTTCAGCCGATTTTGCCGTCTAATGTCATGTTTCATTTGTAAATCACTTATTTTTCACACTCAGCTTCTGCACATTGTTTCAAAAACCATCTGTGCTACACAATTGCTCTCTGTGCGATGCATTGCCAATTTTTCGTGCCCTGATCGGTCGGTATGTCAAATATTCAATATAAATTGTGTGTCTGCTGTCTTGAATATTTGGAAGTGGTCTAGTATTTTCATACACAGCAGCCATCGGTCTTCATGAGTTTCCTGAATTTTGGCTTATTTAATTTAGCTCTAGCATTTAAACTTCAAATTGTGTCGGTGATTCATTTGCATCTGCGTCGATTTGACATAATTCGTTCGCAAGAGTAATATCTTTAGGTAGCTCATTTGAAAAGCCAATGCAATTATGAAAATTTGCAGAAGGATTAACAAGTTTTGGTCTAGTTTGCAAACGATTTGACTAATGGTGGGTTCCTGGCATCCATCTTGCTTATTGTTCATTCATGCAAGTATTTCGTATTTCGAAGAGGGAAAGAGAAACGACGTAAGAAAGAGCAAGGTTTGTGTAAAACATTAATTTTTACGTGGTTGTTACTTAAACTAATTTGCAAACTTCCAAATTTCTCTGTTTGAAAAAAACCTAAGGGCTCCGTAATGAAAATTTCATATAACAGCTAAAAATCCGACTGAGCGCATCTAATGCCACAGGTCTGTAACAACAGGTGTCTTGTACCAAAAAAAGCAAACAAACCTATCACTATTGCATTACTTTTATTAGTAGTAGAATTTCTCAAGCATTCTCCTTCGAAGTAAGTAATCATCTCAACCAGATCAGCCACTGGATGTTCTCCGTCATCATCGCCCGATCCAAAAACGTGGCAGTGTTGGTTCTCACATTCCAGACACATAAACTTGGCGCACTTTGGGCAGATCCTGGGACCAATCTTTTCTTTTCTTGTTTGGCAGACGTCACAGTACATTGGTGATTATAGGTTTTATCAAAGTTCTTGCTTGTAGACAGATTAATGCCTATTTATGCAAACAAATCACATTCTTAAAAACAATACTATCTAAACAAAAATTTTGAAGAACTTACCAAAGCACCCGCTAAGTGGTCAGACTAAATACAAAGTTAGTCAAGAAAAAAATACATATGCAAAATTTATAACAGAAATACAACGCACATAGATTAACTCATCAAAACGCCTTCTAAGCCCAACTGTTTTCACAAGACAAGTATATCACTTCGACGCGGGGTGTTTAAAACGGATATTTTAAAGAGTTTCTCCTATAGTTGGATCCATTGACATTGAGATAATAGACTTCTGTTCTATCAGGAAAAGCGTCAGCTAGTGAGATTCAGATTCGACAAATAGTTCCTGTCATTGTGACGAAACACAAGTACGAATCAAAGGCAAATATGTTTTGGCTTAACCTGATAGGTGGGGCTATTGTGTACAGGCGTGAAACTTCAAAGAAAATTTGCTTTCATGTCGTTCTGAAAAGAAATCTTCTGCAAATACGATTACTGCACTTAAAGTAAGGCAACAGCCAACTCAAAACCATACTCTTAACTGAAAACAATGCCAATTGCCGAAGTTAATTCTCAAGAGTGCACACCATCTGCTTCACTTTCAAAGCAGGAAGGTCCATTCAAATGGTTCTTATTGTCAAGAAAATCCCAAGCAAACGCATCAAGATTCTGTAAAATTTAGTTCCTTGCTACACAGCATCACCAGAGTAGCACCTTCACAATTAAAATCATTTGAATGTTATTACACGATACACAGTAGATTTGTTGAAATTGGTTTTACCGACACTAAACTGTGCAAATTATAACCTCTTGTCTCACTCTAGACTTCAGGATCTCAGGAAAATACTGAATTAAAAGACCCAGCATGTTTCTGTGAGGTTCATTTATATGAAATATGAAAGTTTTAAGAGCCTTTCGTGAAAATGTTGTTAATTTCTTGAACAGATTTTCTCTGATGAAATTTGTACAAAGGTCGTATTTGCAAATAATGTGAAAATTCACTGTTTTTTCGAAAACAGCTTTTATTTTGAAAAAAAATTAAATAACTGCTCTAATTGAAAAGTATTGAAAAACCTTGAATTTCATTCACTTGTTCAAGGCGATATACATAGACACTCCGTCACACGCATGAAACCGCTGCAAAATGTATTCACAATGAGAGTCTTTAAAAAGATTGAAGGCATTTCAGAACCTCTCTACAACCGCAATAGATGTTAGTCCTGGGAAGATTGCTTGAGTTGTTCTTAGTTAAACGAAAAAAAAACGTTTTCAAATGAGATCTACGAAAAACATCGTTAAAAAATGTTTATTCAAAGGAGATCTACGAACGTGTAAATCTAGTGACATCATTATCTTTTAAAGACTGTTAGTAAATCTTTCGGAGCGTTGGTGAATGATATCAGACCTTTCACAAATTCAATTATATCAGCTGATGTTCATGAAATCCATTTATTCAAACTGTTGCAGTTCTTTGATCATTATAGCGTTGTTATCTTCGTAATCAAGAACAATAATCTTCCCGGCCTAACCCGCTCGGCAAATCACAATCTTTCTCTATTCTGTTAGTTTGCCCGGTTTGCTTAAACTGTGCCTTGTTCCTTCGGTAAATTGTTCTTCGTTCAGTATGCTTCCAACGCCAAAGGCCTCAGGTTCCTTACTTGTGTGAAAAAAATGTGTCCACGCATGCCTTGTTTTCGTAATCAACTAGATCCCTGTTAGATCTAGAAATTTGGGTGATCTTCAGTTTTTTGGCAACACATAATCCACGTCGTTTCTTCATGCAAGCACTGCACGCCATTTTGTTCGTCTGGCGTCCAGGTGCTCGTTGAGGCATTCCAGTAAAGCTTTGTCGTGATCACTGGCAGTTCAACTGGAACCTGGTTGCTCAATCAATGGCCCCGAAGTTTAATTTTAAGCAGTGCATGAAAAGGTCGAACGACACACGAAGCCGTCGAATGAACACAATGCAAGAGTGCTGTGTCCTCAAACGCTGCTTTCCAGAAAGAAAACACCATACGAAACACCTAAACTGGTAGAATTTAGTTGTGCTATTTTTGCCATTGCCCACAAATAATCAACCCTTTTGAGAACTGAGACAACGGACGTATAAGAAAACAGGCCTGTATAAAATTAGATTAAAAAATAGAATTGCATTATACATGTTTTTATAAATTTTTGAGGCTTGAAAAAATTTTATATTTGGAAATCACATGTGAAACATGGTGTGGAGTGATACTTGAATAAAAGAGGACTATTAATTTTTTTCACATGGGTTTGAACAACCCATGCCATTGACCATTTTAGCATTCTAACTTCCATTACAAAGAGATCTTGACGTATTTGACGTAATTAGCCGTGGATTTTGCTTTACGCACGTGTTGATACAGACGTGTGGTTTGACCTACAGCAAGCCTGCACAACTCAGCAAGCTCGAAGGGTCAAATTAAATCAACATAAATTTGCCGCGGATCGCAAAAGTCTATTTCATTTCGATGTGGATATTTCTTTGTAGTATGGAAGAAATTCTCGAACGACCATTCCTTATTCGAGGTCGAGCTTTTGCAACATTTTCTACAATTGAAAAAGCTCTCGCGTGCCGCAAGAAAAGTTTTCGCGGGCCGTATGTTGTGCAGGCCTGCCCTGCTCTAACCACTGATGTTTGACCTACAGTAACCACTGATGTTTGACCTACAGTAACCACTGATGTTTGAACTACGGTAACCACAGATCTAGCGTTTCTTAAAACTGAGTCACGAGGTGTGACAAAAAAAAGGATTTTGATGCAACCGTACACGTTTGTAAAGAGTGTTGACAAATAACGGAAAAAAATCAAACGCGTTTCCAATATCTTCTTCGTCATTGTCATTCTCACATGGAACAGCTTGTTTAGTGTTTTGTATGAGAGACTGTCCGTGTAGCTTTACTCTATGCACAATCACTCGCTGAGGCCATTTCACCACGAACAAGTAACAAGACTGGGCCAGTAAATGCTAACAAAACTATTCAATTCTGTTTTGCTGGTTATCCGAAATATATTTTAAACATAGAGAGGGGAATATGAAAAACACTTGTAGACATTTCGATTCAGACAACATTGGAATGATGAATTTATGAACTCAAACTAGATAAAAATACAGTTAAAACAGAAATGTAAAAAGTAAAAACAAAATTATTTCTTCAAATCAGTAAAATAACAAAATTTCCATTTCAGTCCTTGATTACATCGATGATACTGTAACAAATTCATCTTTGCATTTTCAGAGCAAAAGTGTGGTTGACAACAAATCTTATATAACCTATTAGATTTCTTAGTAAAATGAATCTTTACTAAAACTTTGAATTTCTTCAAAATTTTTAAGATTAAACTGTTCAAACAATTTTTAAAACTAATGCTCATTATGAACTTTCAAACATTTAAAAATGTTTGCCATTTTCAAAACATTTAAATGCGCAACTTTTTCCGCTACTCGTGGATACCGATTGATTGAAGACATGTTTGGGATCGCAAACCCAAAAATTGCAAGTTGACAAACTTCGAAAAAGCCAGCTGTCGATAAACACAATGGCATGGCCGTTTTCGAAGTGTCACAAATAAGACTCTGTAGAACACCTGGTTTACCGAAACGCATTCTTCACCTAATCTCTCAAATATCGTTTACTTTTCCTGCTTGCCTGGTGCCAAGAAATGTTTTCCGATTGACTCTGCAACACCTGCGTGGTTGACCAAACAGAGGTGTGCCACTGGTTAATCATTTCTATGTTTTCTGTGTTTTCTATTGAGGCGGCAGTGGTATCGATAATCGAACTTAAGGTAAGACCAAACAGCTGTCTGCGTTCCTTTTCCCGCATTGTTTTGAAGAAAAGAGCCAAGCTAGCCGGTTAAATACAAAAGATTTTTATGAAAAATGTTCCAAGAAAACGCTTCATGTTCAACACGGATGTAAATCTTCAGGAATAGTTAAATTTTGCTTCATAAACTGAAATACATGTCAAATGTCATGACTTAGAATATTTCTTCAGAGTACTGAATTGCGAAGGGAACCAACATGGTTTAAAAAAGTTTTATCACTACAAAAATAAGAAATTCCACCGTTGGAGACCTTGGCAGGTTGAGCAATTTGTCTGTCACAACCCGCACCATCTAAAATAAAACCTGTTCGACCATGCCAGCGCAGACCTCATTAACCAATGCACCCTACCCTGTTTCCTGTCAACTTAGCAGGTTTCAAAAATCTACTTTCTGAAAGTTATAAGACAGTGCTGAGTGGGCAAGAGCTTGTGATGCACTTACAACAGAGTAACACTGCACCGCGGCAAAACACATTTTTCCATTCCTTAAACTTAATTCTAAATTTCACCGACAAGGTGTAGGGATATATTTTTCATTAAAACAATTCTTATGCTTGATTTTGTTGTGGCACGTTAACACGAGTGATAATACATATAAGCAAGACCTGCAAATGTAAGAGTGGAAGTATGATGAAACCGTCAATATATGAACATCTAAAAAGTAGAACTGTGCATAAGCTGCTAAAAGTTTAGCAACGATCACTATAAAATAACTTTATTCTGGCTATTGCAAAGTGGTGAGTGTTTCAGATACTGTTGCTTTTTGCGGAGTACAATCCACGCGAAGCATAATTTACCATATTTCCTAAACGAACCCCACCAGGTGCTTCTTGCTGCAAAATTGTAAATGGCATTGTCCGAAACGTGGGATTGGTGTTCATTAGTTTTTCTTCGTCGAAATGACTCAACTGTTATTCAAGTCAAGAGCGTAGTTTCACTTTATGGGAAAACTTGTTGCACAAGAACAACATAGATCAACTTACATTAACATATTTTGCAGTGTATCTATTGTAGTTTGCTACCAATATGATTGTATTGATCCTTTATCACCTACATTGTCTGCAGCACCACTTCATCTGTTTCATGTGATAATGATGCAAGTTATGACGTCACAAGTTGATGAAAAATTTTCTTTCAGAATGTTGATATTACAAAGTGAAATATTATGGTTTTGTTCCTTGAAATTTTTCCTGTTGGAAAACGTCTTTAAGAGATAAAATTCTTTTCAAAACAGCATTTCGTGATGCCTTAATTATCCTGTTGAGATTAAAAGAAAATTTATTCAACGTCTAGTAAAAGTGTAAAATGATACGTTTTAGCGTGATTTTTGAGTCACATTTTTTGTAGCGTTTCATATTTTTTAAGTGTTCGGTTTCATGATAAGAATGATTCACTCCAAACAATCATTTAAGTTTTGTGGGATCTAATTNCATGACTTCTGATTATTGCAATCCATCACGATTGGGCATTTGGGCGATTTTGTAATTAAAATAGATCGCAGAATTCTTTTGATAGGCATAATATTGTTTCATCTTTGAAAAGTCTAAGCAGTAAGAAGATTTTTTCTAAGGTTTTGCTTTAGCTATTGTTCTGTGCTTATGGTTTGCTTATTAGCTCTGCAGCAATGACATGGAAGCTATATTTCAAGTCCAAGAGGATTGCACTAGCCATACACGTGACCAGAATACACACTACACTGGGCTATTTTGGTTTCTAATTACCTTCCTTCTCGATGAACAGTGGGAACATTAAACTGTAAAACACCTGTTTTGCGGACAAGTATAAAAACAAAGTAATTAATGTTACTTCGTGGCAAAGTTTTCTGGGACTTCTGTGAAACGGCGGTGTTAGAAGTAGTTTGAAACGTTTACAAAGAAACTGAAAACTTTAATCAACATGTTTTTGCATGTCGTCATATTGTTGCTTTGCTCTCTCTGCTGTGCTGTGAAAGGTATTAACACATATTTCCTGGTTTCTTCAGCGAATTCGTTGGTAATGTTATTAAAGGACTTAATTTGCTTTAATGCCATCAGCAATTAGAAAATATTTTAGATACTCTGTCCAGACAGCGAGATAAAGTGAGGAACGGTTTGTCCAGCTTGTGTAGAGCTCAAAATAAGGTGATGATGGCGAGCATGAAGAAAACATTAAAACAAGGCCTGAACACAGTTTTTATCGGCTTTTAATCTTGAAATCAAACGGTGACTCAAAAAATGAAGAGGTTATTTCTGACCTACCTGCAACATAAGTCAACACCAACTTTATTTTGAATATTTAGAAATAATGTAGAACAACAAAGCAAAGATGTTAAACTTGTAATCTTTAGATTTGTTTTTTTGTTAGTTTGAAAATGCTTTTGCATACGTTAGTGAATGCTCAGGCCAAGCAAAGATCTCTAAACGAGAAATACGAGCTTACATCTAGCTAGGACATAAAAGTGTCAAACTTCTCATTAGAAAAAAAGGCCTTTTTCTGCTATTGATGTTGCTTCGTAATAGGTGCCAACAGGTTTCATCTCAAGCAATAAAAGCCTTTCTTTAGGTGATTTTTTATCTCGTTTGTTTCCTGACATTTCGCCTACCTGTTCAAGCACCCTCCATCAGGGCAGTGTTTTATCCACCTTACCAGCAATAATTATCAATAACAAAAAAGAATGGGCAATGTGACGTAAATCACAGGAAGGCAAAAAGTCAACATGTGACAGAAATGGAGGAAGGTAGACTAAATCTTAACGGGGAAGCACATGTGTGTAAGGTGAAGGACATAGTGAACAATCAAGTGAAAGCAATGCAAAATTCTCGGAAAAGAACGGCGTCCAGCAAACCACCGAAAGGCAGTGCAAAATGCACAGTGCACAGCACCTTAGCAGTGTGAAATGGTTGGTAATAAAAAAACCATTACATTTACAAAACAACAAACTTTTGTGCAATGCCTAAGTTAGCTAAGATTTAAAGTTTACTCTTGTTTCATAAAATTGTAACAAATATCTGGAAAACTTGCTCTTCCATTGTTAATAGTGTTTGCTTTTTAATTGATATACTGTGGTGCTGTAAAATGTTTTATGATAATTGTTTACGTGATGTTTTACTTGGGCGCATTCCCGACTGAAACCACAGCCAATATGATCACCACATGTCTTGTTAGCAAATTTTTAATAACATTCCTAGGTGCATCCATTTTACCTAAGCATCGTTTTGAAACTCAAGAAAAAATAGTGTTAACAAAATACGCAGCATAAAGTGGGCACGTTTTTAATTGCAAAAGTGTCCTTTTCCCGCATGACGTCCGCGTTGGCTTGCTGCTTTTTCAACATGTTTTATCACATTGCACCTCTGGCATTTTTGGACTTTCAACTTTTTTAATCTCACGCCTCATTAAGCATTCTTTTTGCCTACTAGTATTTTCAGGAACTTCGTCCATTTACTTGTCATTTACTCTGATAACTGTCCCATATCAAGCACGTTTCGGCATTTGAGCAAAAGCTTTTTTAATTTCAAAGTATGTATCAGTGAGTGCATTTTCTCAGCGCAGTGCCTTTGCAGTACTTCGAAGTAACTGACCTTCCGGGAAAAAAGAAATTGGTGTTATGGATCAAAACGTAAGGTCGCCTTACGTTTTTAGTGCAAAGAATTAATTTTCTATTTAGATGGTCTGTCGTTCTTGCATTTTATTTGCACAGAACATCCAAAATTTTAGATACTCAGAAAATTTGTTTTAAGTGGAACATTCCAAACAGCAATGAGTGAAAAGTTATTTTGAGGTATAAGTGCGGTTTGTTTTTGTTGGAAACCTCATGTGTTGGGTTTATTCTTGTCAGAAAAGCATGTAATTGATAAAACTTACATCAATGCACTTCAAAAGTCCAGTCGATGCTCTAGAGCAGTGGTTTTCAACCTTTTTTGTACCGCGGCCCATTATACCAACCCACTATAACCCAATGACCCCCATNTAAAACTTGAATAAGGCAAATAGAATACAGCTGTGTACATAAAATATTTACTCGCAACCCCTCCAAAAATGGTTCACGACCCCTCGCTCTAGAGTAAAACTACTTAATGAAAGTTTTCAGCAGAATGGTCCCCTGCTGATTTTTTCAGGATTGTAAGAGGTTTTTTTGAAAACAAGTTATGGCAGCGGTGGATTGAAAAATAGGGTCACCCGGGAGTATCTCCACAATCACCAGACATTAGTTCCCGGTGATCATTTGCTGTGGACTTAATTACGAAAATTTTCACTTAACTGAGTGGCGCATCACCGAGATGTTCGACCAGGTTAACGTAAGCCGAAACACTAAGGCCATAGAAAGCCAGAGCTTGTAAAGAAGTTATTGAACCATTTGCACTGAAGAAATTCTACAAAAGTTGTGTCTTTCGTTAGATATGAAGATAGACAAAGCTGAGCTATTTGTATTTATACGTTGTCTTTTTGTGTAACACTTCGCTTGTTGAAAGCTTAAAAGTTGAATACGTGACGAGAATGAAATGAGTAGGCCTACTTACATATTTCGTTACAACGTCGAGGTCAAAACCAATAGATCATTTAAAGGTGCGTAGAATACTGCATTAGATAATTTAGTTCGGCAGTGATAGACAATGAAATTATCTATGCTGTTTGTACAAAGCTCTTTTTCTTTTCCATCTGCCTTCAAAAAGGAAAAGAGAGCGACGAACATGCTATCATGTATCCCGGATGCAAACATGACCCTTTCAATGTTGGATAAAACAAAAAGCTGAAATTAATGGCTGCTTCAAGGAAATATATCAACAAACAAAAAGTTAAATGATTTTAAGGTCAAAACGCACAAGTTTTTAAATGATAAGTAAAATCACGTTCTTCTGTTAGAAAAAGGTGTTGTGCCGGACTGTCGGCCCGTTCAACTTTTTTTAATTATTGTGATTTTTTGACTTAAACCCGCATTTCATATATTTTAGGAGAAGAAGTCTGCTACAATGGGCTGGGCTGTTTCACTAATGACCCACCTTTCGGAGGCACCGACTTACGACCATTTGACAACCTTCCACAACCTCCAGAAGAAATAGGCACACAATTTTTCTTGGATACAAGAAGACAGTTTGATGTTCAAGTGTATAGTGGGGATATGGCAGGTCTTGGGTTAGTATGTAGAAAAATGTTTTTATTGACCAGGTGTTCACTGTATTGCGAAAACGTTTGTTTGTTTTAGGCAAAAAATCTTGTAAGTCGTTTGCAAAACTATTTACTAGGTTTAAAAATTTTTGCATGTATAACATCATGTCCTTCAGACGTATAATAAAACAATGGCCTCACCCTCTAAGCATACAGTGAAAGGTAATCTTTTTGTTGAAAATCATTGCGTTTTCAGAAATAAGAATATATATTGTTTAATTAGACTAAGCTTGTAAAAATTTGCGTGTCTGTCGTTCCGGAAGTGTTTTATTTGTTTCTTTACGATCGAGGCACGTTTAATGGAGCATGAGTTTTATTGTTGCTTTTCATGAAGAAAATGCAGAATGATTGCTTCAAGTAATTTCGCAGAACCTTAACAATGAACACGAAAGGCAAAAAGAATCTCTTAAAATTTTACCACCTAACTTGATCCTGTCTCCTGAAAATACACCGAAAAATGTCAAAATACAACATACAATACGTGCCAAAGCTGTTACAGTTGTTGCATAACTACATATCAACAATTTTTTAAAATAGAAGAATAGTTATAATGGTAAGAAAAAATAAGTGTAGTTAATTATGGCAGAAAAGCAGACAAAGATCTTGTTTGCTTCAAAACAGTCGTGGCGAAGTTGAACAGGGAATGCTTCTTTTTCAGACACTATAAATGATAGCATTTTTTAAAATGAAATTATATTTCAAGCGGTTCATTATCTGTGGCCAATCAAGCATCCTTTCAAGAAAAAGATTAGCATTGTACTGTTCAGCTGAAGCGATAACAAGATTTTTCTTCGAACAAGTTTTTCTTCAAAAGCTTCAAAGAAGCCAGACATTATCCTCAAAACAGTTTTTTCTCATTCAGAAATTTTCTGGAAAAGATGATGTCATGCAGAAAGTTGTTTCGTCAAAAATAAATCAGAAATTTCATGCGCACCACCTTCAAGTTTGTTTGCTTATTAAAGTAAATTAGCGGCGCCAACCAACGGAAAGGAACTGTAAAGTTTACAAACAATTGGGTAAATTGCTAATAAACTGAGAGGTTATGGGCAAAGTGTAACTATGTTTAAGCATTTGATTCAGACGGACCACGTTCGATAAATCCAAGGAAACGAAGTTCATCGTTCACGGATTCCTGCAGAAGGGTGATGTGAAGTGGATGACTGAAATGAGCACGGCTCTTTTAACTGTAAGCATCAATGAACCTCAAGCAACTATTCAGTGACTATTTCGAAACGTGTATCATCAAATCACAATTAGTTTTTGTTCAAACCTAAAGATTTGTTATGGTTTTGTTTTTGTCTTTAAAGAAGTCTAAATGTTTGCGACCAGCGTAGCTCTGTTGCTAATAACGCAAAATATTCTCTTTGATGCAACATCTGCTGTGGAAGTACAACGAAAACTATGAAATTTAAAAATAAAGACGTCTTCTGGTATCAAATTACGATTGAAGTTGCAATTTTTTTAAGCCAACTCGCTGTGTCAGTCGTCAGTAAATGGTTAGCTTCTCTGAAACATTGCAGTTCAAAGGTTGTTAACAAAAGGCTTTTGCTCATTTTTGCTATAATTTCTTGCAGGTTGGTGATTTTAATGTGATCAGAGTTGGATGGCCTGGCGGTTCACAGACTATAAGATATCCTCAGGCTGCAGCTGATACCCAAGTTGTTGGAGCTGAAATTGCTCTCTTTATCAACAACATGAAGGTAATATTTTGTTGCAGATACTTGTTAGTTATGTAACCAAATAGTTCAATAGAACTACAGTACCACTGCTTTGCATGAAATGTTACCAAAACATTCTGGAGCTCGATTGTTTACGTATATTTATTACAATTCTTTGTACATGTTTCCACATAAACAACATGCGGCGCACGACTGTTGCAAATAACTGAATGGTTTTGCAAATTTTGCAAACCTTAAACCTTTAACCACTGAAAATAACTGAGTGCATCCAGCCTCATGTGTCATCAATGGTTTCATTTCAAAGAGTGCGTTTGGAATGGCTTCATCTGCATTCCACTGCATCGGCCACAGCCTCGGAGCTCAAACATGCGGCTACATTGGAGGTCGAGTCTCACCAAATATTGGAAGGATATCGGGTATGCCAGAAACTGCGCAACGTTTTCACATGAAATAAGTTCGTAGCTCAGCAGTTTTCATAGACAGACTAGCTGACTCTTCAAAATTAATAAAATGGCTCTACTAAGCATAGGGGTTTCTGCCTTTTTTCCAGCAATCAGCCTGTGATACACGGTGTACAACCACAGTAACCGTGTGTTGTATAAATGCTTTTAGAAGTATTTAAATTCTCTGTTGAACTTGCATCGACCCTTGATTAGCCGATGCTTTGGAAGAGATGGTGATTAAACCAAGTGTATAACAATAACAGAAGCTTTCTGGCTGAAACTTGTTGCGTCATACAGTAATGACTACCATCAAATAATGGTATAATTTCTTTCCGAGTTGTGATGACCCTGGTCTTTGCCAAGATAAGCGAGGTAGTGTGGGTCTCATAGGGAACTGCTGAAAAAGATTAATGCGAACTTTTGCACATCGACTCCTGTCCTGGTGCGATCCTAAAAGCGTTAATAACTCAAAAGCATTTATTAGTAAGTCAAATACTGTAGTAATATATCATGGAAAACTTAACAAATAGGTCACAACTCGGAAATCTTGTTTCCTAAGGCAAATAAACAACAGTGGAAGCCTAAATCGAAAACAAATTTTAACAACATAATGCTCAAAACGTTTTCTGAAACATTTGCCAATTTTTTAATTTAATTTAATTTATTTGTTTGTTAGCAGACACGAAGTCCATAGTATGCACACACACACTCTGCAGAACGCAGGTCGATAAAAACAGACAAAACAGCACGTTTTACAAGGCATTGAAGCCGGCAGAATCCCAGGGTTGCAGACACTTTTTGCAACTGCGTTGAAGACAGAACCATAGGGTTACAGATACATTCTTAACCCTTAACTTAGCTAACACGTAACACTTGTTACAAAACTACTGCGCAGTAGGGCGCCAATTCCTAAATTGGTCGAGTCTAGGTAAAATGCGAATGAATTGTGATATGACACGCCATCGATCAAACGGATACAGGAAAGTTCGATCACTCATTCACAGAGTAAAATGCGATTATAGTGTTCAAAGAATAGGGACGAGTGCAAACAATCTGACTGCAGCAAAGCACGTAAACATACGTTGTTAGATTTTCTGCATCTTTCGAGAAACAGGTATGTGTATTTAGGTAACAGAGCCTCAAAGGTAGGAATGTTACATTGAACCTGATGTGTACTAACACTCGCTCTCCAGGGCAGGTTGTATGGAGCTCTGCATCCAAAATTATATGCCACACGCAATCCCTGCATGCATGACTTACTGATATTACACCAAAATTGTGATGCATACATGGGCGTACAAAACGAACGAAAAAATACGTTTTTAACTGCATTTGAACAACGGGAAAAGGAGGCTGCAGCTTGTTTGCTGCACAGTATTGATATCGCAGTTGTCTCTGAATGTCTTTGTCATCTGAGAGCTCAGTATCCAATACAATCCCCAGATATTTGTA
>JGI24159J19872_10002871_pt1 | contig 20971 bp, 12 predicted proteins | sample Ectturendosymbi4_FD_19872 | JGI IMG/M metagenome (IMG submission 19872) | reverse complement strand
TCGCATCTTCGACAATCGAAAGCAATTGATTGTCCAAAGCGGTGGTTGTAAAAGCATGTTTTACGATATACGTCGTAGAGATTTTGACATTTCTCACGCCCTCCTTATGAACCTCACGCGCCTCCCAGTTTGAGAACCACTGATCTAGAAGCTTTTATTTCCAACTCCGGCTCCAGAACAATTCGGTACAAAAAATCAGAAAAAAACGTATTATTTGTATAAGTTGCTTGCCCCACACACCATCTCTATGGAACTGGGACCCAAATTTGAGACTCATAACGTAAGTGTGAAGTCTTAACAAGAAATAACAGTTAATGCTGCAGTGAAATACAGTGGGTTGTTTTCACGGATTTGATGTTACTAAACAACAAGAGTATTTTGTACGTTTGAACTACTGCCCGCCGTGAGAAAGGTCCTTTTCATGTCTAACATGTTGGATTCGACTGCTGCCTGAGCAAAAAACTGAGGTGATTAGTCCTCAGGTAGCAATCAGGCAAAAAGTGACCCAGAACACATCGTTTGCAGTTAATACTGTGGTTGCGTGGATGACATACTGCATGTTTACTTGTTTAGTACTTTGTTGCCTCAAGTCTTTTTTTAAAGACACTTAAACGACTTGCCTCACCAAATGCGCCGAAACTAGAGTGAGGTGCCAGCTGAGTGAAGCGGTAGCAGCTTGCTGTTTGTTCGTAAGTTGCAACAATCGGAAAGATATTACGTGACAACCAGGAAGATAACTCGATTTGGTCGCTTAGTCATGACTCTACTTGACTAAAATTACTCCCCTGTCCCTGATGCGTGACCGCTATGCTTCAATGCTGAGACGGGCTTGGGGTAGACTTTCAAATGAATCCTTGTGTCTATCGCGGGAATGAAGTGTGAAAAGATGCAATTTCAAATGGTATAAAATCGTTTATAGTGCTGCAGTCAGGCTGTTACAATTGGATTGCATACATTTTCATACCTTAGAATAAATCGAGCGTATTTTTGTTAGCAATGCCTAGAGTCAAGCCGCTTGTCTTAACTTTGGCGACCTTGTCAAGAATAAATATTACAAAGCATTCTTTAACTTTTGGCCAAACTATTTGTTTACAGAATCAGAGTAGACTCTGAAAGATGGCAAGAAGTAGTTACGATTAAAAAAAAATTAAAAGAACTTTAAAATGACGCAATTGGAAGAACTGGCGATGAAAATGAATCAAACTGTTTTCGGTTGCATAGGTATCCTGTGAGACAGGGTTGTAAAGCGGTTAATTTCCTTGACTTAAGGACTTACAAAACAGCATGTGACCGCAAGTGCTTCTGCAAATTTTTCTGCAAAATGTTTCGACATACTCGTCGCTACCCACTGCAAATCTTCTTTCACATGCTTTCCATCTGCGACTAAAGTAAGTCAGGTCTGGAGCAGTCGCAGCCAGGGCATACTATGGAATGAAATGGAACGTAAATCTTCCATATTCCATAGCAGGCAAAATTTTCCATACCAAAAATCTTCCATTCCATCTTCCATACTTTTTAATACCTAGTGTTAAACTAACGCCTTGTACTGTTGCGATCAGAAAGCCCGAGCAGAAGTGCGCAAAGCTTCACACTGTGGCTGCAAGCAACAATAGAGTCCTCACGCCGCGATCACTCTCTTATTGCTTGTTCGCGTCATGCGTAAATGGAATTGTTCTTCGCGCACATTCCGTTCGTGGTGAACCGCGCATTCGCGCAACGCCAACCGAGAGGTTGCAACATTGCTAACATCTCTGAAAATAAACGAAATGGGGCTAACCCACGGTTAAAGGGTACATTATACAAGACCAACTTGAAAAGAAACGCGTAATGAACGGAAAAGAACTTATACTGATCAATGCTGAATACGAACACCGATTTGATATGCTCACACATTAGTGCGTTGCAACATAATTGCTTGCAAAGTGTCCTCCACCAAAGAATTGCGCAAATCACTTAACATAAATTTTACGCCACTTAAGAGTCTTTTGACTGACACTTGTGTCATTAGAACAGCAAAAACAATCCATGCCACTTGCGGAAACACCTTGCTATCTTGTTCAGCCCAATAATGAAATGCACAGTCTGCTTTTGTATAATTCTTCAAGTCAAAAGGGTTGGTACTCCAAGAGCACTTGGTGATCCGGATCAATGTAAGTTGCAGCCAACAGCCCAACACTAGCGGAATCGTAAGTGATTTCATGCGTTCCAGGAGAAATTTGCTCTAACGATAGCATGGTTAGTTGCCAATGACCTAATGTCTGACCTAAGGTTAACGCGCTCTCTTGAAGTTTTGTAGTGAGTGTGTGTACTGGAGCCAAAGACTCCACAACCTCCAACATCCTGCAACTCTTTCCATCCCTCTTCCGTTAATTTCAACTTATCGTTTAGCCTCTCATTGACTTCGCAGAAGCTAGAAAGATCCAAGAGACGTTTGAGCATGTCACATGTAGAACCCCAACCTATTCTAGAATGTCTAGTCCAGAGGTTCTTCAAATGTGTTGGTCTCTCCCTTCACCTAGTTTCAGCAAAGCTCACGACATTTCATCTCGATAAGGCGTGTTTCGTTACGAAATGCCGTTTCCATCAACTTGGCTTCAGAGCGCTGTTATTCAAATTTCCAAACGTTGTACAAATATCGTTGGAGGTTCACCATCAACCATAAAAATTATCATATTTGGCATACTATTTCTTTCCATGATATTTTTGCTAAGTGCAATGTCGGCAAATTATCGTCGTATTTAAGCTATAATTCGAATGTTTCTTACGTACAGCAGGAAACTAAGGAAATAGTGAGTAGGTGAAGCTGAGCGTCGCAATGAAAAATTCTACCGCACTGGTGCGCAAAGCTGAATTCGCTTTCAACAAGACACTGACTGTGTTAGTTTGAACTTCACATCACGTTTGAAGTGTGACCTCGAAAGCTGACGTAAGTGACTAAACCTACGCAGCATAAGGTATTGACAGTTGCAACATAATTCGCTTTAATCAATCTGAGTGTGTCGAACTTCAAATTACAGAAATATGACGAAACAGATCTGATAGAATATCTGCCTAACATTGCACAAAGTATCTGAAGCAATACTGGTCTACTAGTTGCCGCGGCCAGCGTGAACGCCTTTAAATGCCTCGCTTATAAAGAACGATTATAGTTCACTTTCAGTTATTGCACCTCAAACTAAGGCACATTGTTTTGTCACAGGATGTCAAGTCAAGTCTTAGATTAAAAAGCGACGTTGCTGGCAATGCTACCGAGATATCTATCTCATCTTACACACTGACAGTTTGGCAGCACGAAAGTGAACATGTTGAACTCTGGCCATAATGTCCCATGAGAGTAGAGTCAAAATCAGAACAACCATTACATTCCATACTTGAGTCATTGCATATTCCATACCGATTTTTTCCTTCCATTCCACACCATTCCATTCCATAGTATGCCCTGGTTGCAGCACGCATACCTGGAATACCCGTCGGGCGGGTTGTTGCAGGTAACTGTGGAAACTCACTTCGATACATACGGTGTTAAAAAGTGTGCTCAAGTAGGAATCAAAAGTTCTTGCCTGACAATCTGGGTCAAGGTAATCAGTTTCTTTGGTATTTTCGGCTTAAGGAAACTGTGATGAGATTTATGCTCGCCGATTTTGCAGTTTTGTGTGTTACGCTTCGAGATATATGTAAACAATTCTTGTTTGAAATCCGTTTCTTCTGCTTGGAAACTTTTTTTTTTATATGAAATAATCTTATAAAGAAGGGGCTATGATGAACATCGATACGTATGTTGAGAAATTCGCTGTGGCTGTAGTTATGAAGCATCACAAGTGAACAGCACTTGCTTCACCAAGAAAGTATTAACGGTTTTCATGTTGCAGGTACTTTACAACCAATTCAAGTTTTTTTTGAATCTTTATTTTTTGGTAATGGCATGTTCACAATTTGTACCAGCGCTGAGGATCGGCTTCCTGTACACGTACTGGGCGCCGCTGGTGAGTCCGCAATAGAATGCTCGGTAGTTTTCATGGATATATGCCTTGTAACTTCACGGTTTTATTGTGTGCAGTGTGTTACTGGTCTGGTGTTATTGTGTGCAATATGTTGCTGGTCTGGTGTTATTGTGTGCAATGTGTTGCTGTCCTGGTGTTATTGTGAGTAGTGTGTTGCTGTTCTGGTGTTATTGTGTGTAATGTGTTGCTGTTTTAGTGTTATTGTGTGCAGTGTGTTGCTGTTATTGTGTGTAGTGTGTTGCTGTTCTGGAACGGCGTGTCTTTCTTGAACGTGTGCTTTGATAAACATGTCTGCCTGCCATGACAGGGCTTCGTGCTAAGTATCACGCTACTGAGAGAAGCAATAGATGAAGTGAAACGGTACAGTCGCGACAAAGAGATTAACTCGACTTTATACAAGAAGCTTTTACCTGGTGGTGGATCCGTGCACGTTAAAAGTTCGGATATTAAGGCAAGTTTTCAGTCAGTTTGTACAATACATTACGGACGTGGGGATACCTGTGATAAGATATAAGTGAAAAAAACATGGCGCTATGCTAGGCAGTAATTGAGTAATGTGTTTGTATTGACTAGTGAAGGATTGAAGACCAATGTGCAAAGTCAACTAACAGGTGCAAAGATGGGCAATATGAAAGATTTGGTTTCCAACATGTTCGAAAGAAAGCGTCATTGGGTTGATCAATCCGATTATGTGATTGTTGCAGAATTGACCAAACTTCGTTACGTCTGGGGCTTATTTCACACAGTCCCGTGGCCATGGGAGGCATGCGGGGGAAAGTGCTCACCCAAATTTTGTTGTGCCCAGAAAAATATGTTTTCAATATATAATAAAAACAAAAATTTTGCACCCCTAAAATGTATTCCCCCTCTTAAACCTTAAAACCTGGCTACGGGTCGAATTTCACATAACATAGCAATTATACTGTAATTTGTGGAGGTAGTTGACGTTCTCAAGTTAATATCAAACGAGATTTATTGAAATGACTCACGTCAAATCAAGCTGGTCGAAACAGTGTGCAACAAGAAGTGATGCAGTCGTTCGAGACCGTAGCTTTCGAGGTCGATCCTTGGCCGAAACTTCGGGACCAAGTCAATAAATCCAAGACTGGAGACCTGGAAATTTGTCGGATTCGCTAAAATCTTCTTGAATTCTCAAAAAACTTCAAACACTTTAAAATTTTCTCGAATTTCTTTATAAACTTAAACTTCTGTGCTTAAGTTTTTTCGGATTTCTTTATAAACGTAAACTTCCGTGCTTTAATTTTTTCGAATTTCACGCATTTTTGCCGCCGTTTTAGTTTTTCTCCCCGAAGGTAAGGCGAACAGTTTGAACTATACAAGCTTTACAAAGCCCTGTTGATGGAGCATTTGAGATATCAAGACATATTCACCCTTCGACACCGATAGACGCATAAACAGATTTAGAGGCCGAGTTTTGATGCTCCACCTCTGGGGATCATACACGGGTTAAAATCAGACCATGTCCTCAAACAGTATGGTTGAAGAAGGCGCCTTGACTTTCATTTATTTATTCTTTTTTCTGATGGGATGAATCAAAGTAGTTCAGATCAGGACTCAGGACAGAGTATCTCGTGTCAACTACTGTTTTTGGTTTTGGCTGCAGCCACGTAAAAGTTCTTGAGAACATGTGCTGAGGGCGTTTTGTGACGTAGAAAACAAGAACAATCGCTGTCGTGCGTCTGCAGCTATTTCCTGCCCGGCCTCTGTGCTTTGCTGACGCAGCGTTATTCACACACATTAAATTACGGTATATTGAAAGTCACGCTATACCGCGATGAGAAAATGCAGACCAAACAATGTATGGACGTGGCCACGAACTTGAACATATGTTTCGTGCTCGGAGGAGGGTTTGTCGGCAACATTGCTGTTCCCCTAAGGTTGCTACGTTCCTGTTCGAGACCGACGGTGTATCCTACACAGTCTGCACCAGGCAGTAACCCAGCCCGCAAGCAACTCCATGTCGAAGGCTGCAGCCGGTCGAAGTACCAAGCTTGCCCCCTCCCCATTGCAAGACAAGTGTTTATTTGCAAATGCCTTGTCCGGCCGACCACGAAAATTTTCGAACAAAATCATGACTGAGTGCAAACGTTAAAGGCTGCACGTCAAGTGCATCTAAGTCATCCATTAGTTTTATCAAAAACGTCCGTAAGCAGTTTTCATATCACGCGACCGAAGTCGGAACTGAAGCGATGCATCAAAAAAGTCGTGCTTTTACTTGTTTTTTGTGTAAAACTGGAAAAGCCAAAACAGTTGAGTGGGAACGATGTTCGTGCCGCTTGCTGAAGTAGAGAGTAAAACTCAAGTTTTTACAGGTTTCAGATGTGTTGCTTATCGAGAAAGATCAGCGCGTTCCTGCTGATTTGGTACTTTTAAGGACTTCGGAGAAAAGTGGTAAGCAAATTGCTGCGAACAGTTATAACCGACTTGTGAATGGTCGTAAATATGTGCACAGCTTCATCTGTTTTACTCGTGGTTGGTTGTCATTGAAATCAGCTACTGTCGATAGATAATGAATCTATCTTCAGTCATTTTGCTCCCACCCCAGGTGTTACCATTGCTGTGCAGGCACTTGTTTCATACGAACTGACCAACTTGATGGTGAGACCGACTGGAAGTTGAAGATCGCTTTGTCCTCCACCCAAGCATTCGACGACAACGAGCAGTTGTTCCGATGCAGAGGTCAGGTCTTCGCTGAAAAGCCCCACAACGACATTTACAGCTTCGTTGGCTCCTATTCTATGGTAGGAGCACCATGGCAACCACTTTGAGTGTGTGTTTCAGTAACTGCGTGTGACTTGTGATGTGGGCGTTGACCAACTTCTTCACTGATGCGCATGGACCGTGAAACAAGTAGTTTGTGAGAAAAGTCGGCGAGGCGGATGCTTATTATCTTGTGTTCAGCGAATTGCTTGACTGACTCTGCAAACATATCGAAGTAACGCCTATTGAGGTCCGCATGGAAATGGCCGCGAGTTTGACTACATGTTTATACAACAGCAACCGCTTCCTCGGATAAGGGACATTGCTGGCCAATAGCTGCGCCGGTTAATAAAATCTCCGCTTTTTAAATTAAATCCGCAATCGGCTACGACAAAGGTGGGTTAATTAAATGGCATTTGCCGTATATGAAATTAAGTGGCCAAAACCGTCCCACTTGGCCTTGTTCCTCGTGCTACCCTCAGCTAGGCGCTTTAGATCCAAGACTTCGTGAGGAACGAAATGCATTGCTCACCTTTGGAACAAGTGAAAGAACATGCTGCTGGAATGACAAACCGCACATATATGTTTATTTCGTGTAAAGATAGAAACGTAAGTTACCGGAGGTTTTGTTGACATCGTCCAGGGCGCCAAACAGGATCAGCAACAAGAACCTGTTGAGGAATCCCTGAGTGTTGAAAACACGTTATGGGCGAACACTGTGCTCGCGTCAGGAAACATCGTTGGTGTCGTCATCTACACTGGACGTCACACACGAAGCGTCATGAACACATCACATCCTGGGTCAAAGGTGAGAGCGCACTATATGCGGCTAGAACTAAATAGTCGACTGTTTATTGACAAACAAATCTCTTGGAACGTTGTTGCGTTGAGGCCGGTGCCTAGGACGGAGGTTTTCAACCTCTGGGCCATGGCCCAGTAGTGGGCCACCACGCTGTTTTCAATGGGCCACAGCTTTTCTACCATAAACTCAAAATTGCGTGTTACAACTTTTCTTTCTTTATCTTGGTGAAACTTACAACTGTACATTACCATTTCTTACTAATTTAGTGGGCCATGAGCAAAAAAAGGTTGAAAACCCCTGGCCTAGGAGAAAGATTTGCGTGGATGTAAGGAAGGGTTTCGAGTTAGAAAGCGTTGATATAATTTTTTCACTTTGCAAACACTTCAGGTAGTTACGTCCTTTTATTGGAGTTACGCACGTAAACTTTCGTAGAAACCGATATGCTGCTTGATGTTGGCATAGCTACTGTAGGTCGACTCCCGACTTCAAAGGAAACCTTCACCGTAGTTTTTGACAACTGCCAGCGATAAGGTTTAACTCCCTGATGTGTCGTCGCCTAAAGCAGGCGTTGTCATGGTTAGTTCCAGCCTTCTACTTTTAACAAATGAAATTTGTAGCATTTTTCTTCGCGCTCTGCACAGTGGACATCAGCTGAACCATTCGTTATACGTCATGTTTGGTGACCTGACGTAATTTAAAAAAAGTGTGTTTAGAAATTTGAAACGTCATCAAAATTTAACTGGAAATGGTTTTAAGCTTATAATCTCTAACCAATGCATGACTACATTAACGCAAAACCACCCACGACAACCAAAGCAGTGACCACCAGAACATCCCAATAATTCTTGAGGCGCCTTGCAGTCAATATTCATGGCTGTGCTTGAAAGCCAGAAACGCGACAGCTGTTTACTCGAAGCAGACTTCAATGAGCAAAGATTTTTATCAGAAACTGACGCTTTTAACACCTTTCTACGTACAGTCGAAACAGTTAGAGAGAACATTGGTCTGCGTTGTACGAACTTATACGCAGTCGCGTTTATCAGCCGTTACCTGTTTCAGCGTTGTGGTAAACTTGGACGATGCTTTTGCAGGTCGGATTGTTCGACAAAGAAATCAATTTCCTGACCAAAATTTTGTTTGCGTCAGTTATCATCCTCGCGTTTACACTGGTTGCTATCAAGGTAGGCGCGTTCGATAGTCTTGTGCTTTAAATCTTACCTGTATCATTCTTCGTGAGGTTGATGTACAGCACCAAGCTTGTAAGGTGAAGGTTGTTGGTTCGATACCTTGTCTCGCCAGTTAGTGCGCTATCATTGCCCCAGCGTCCACGACTTTGTTCGTCGATGGAATCCATAGTAACTGGTTATTAGCATCTGGTTTTCATTTTTGTGAATTTTTCAACTGCGATGTTGAACAGTGTTTACTGGAAGCGCAATACGTCAAATACAGAAACGCTACAGAACTGCTATTGCCAGTTACAGAAGTTTATTGCATTGCACCGTAATCAGTATTTTCGAAATAATTTTCAATACAAACCAGTTGTGCGCCTACATTTGACTCAAGAATGTGTACAGACAGCTATCTACTTCAAGAACTAAGTTACACATTTTGACGCCCAAGGAAAAAAACATTTATGCGTATTTTGCGTCTTTCAGGGTTTCGGAGGTCCTTGGTATAGGTACATGTTCAGATTTGTCATCCTTTTTTCTTACATCATCCCCATAAGTTTGCGCGTGAATCTGGACATGGGTAAAACTGTCTACAGTTGGTTCATCCAAAGAGACAAGCTCATTCCTGGAACAGTTGTCAGGTACGTTGCTAGTCAGTAATGCTTTGCATTATGGTTAACACATTGAAAAACTCACCCAGGATAACACATTGAAAGACTCGGTCATTTTTACCAACTCCATAGTCACGATGCAACTGTGATAAAGAAACTGCTTTGGCATCCCTGAGGTATCGGCAGATGTTTTTACATATCAGTGGCGAATTTACGTTAGGTGTTTGGGGGCAACAATCACACAGGGGGGCGCCAAAAAGGTCTTCGTTTGTTTAAATACCCCAGGTTCTCTGTGACAAATCGTTGGGTATCACACAAAAGGGTTACCGTTTGTAGGCCAAGAAAGTGGTTATTTCATTGGTCGGGCTATGCGATCTTTCAAGAATCACTACAGTTTGAAAGCGCCTTATACAGTATCATACATTCACAAAACTTTCAAAGCGGGTCGAAAAAGATGGCCCCCATTTTTCACTAGATGCCCAGTAACTAAGAACAATGTTGTTATCCTGATCAACCTCTTATATCTACAAAAGGTATTGATATACTCCAAAGCATGCTGCGTGCCAGTGTTAGACACTGTCTTGGGTATCCGTAGTGAGGTCAGAAAAAAACAGTGTCTGAAATGTATTTCCGACTTGGTTAGAAGTAGAGTGTTTCTTCTTGCACTAGCGAAGGACAACTCGATTTTCAAGATAGGAGTCTAATAGGAAGTTAATTGACACTCATGGTTCCAGACGAAGCTTGTGCAGTTAAACGTACATGTAAAGCAAGTTTATTGCCGATGCGTTACTTAAAAAGATATGAAGGAAAGGCCTTTGCTATGACGCTACTCCCGCTTGGGCAATCTCGTAATCGCATGATAGATTCACAATCGGCGTAAAAGAATATCGTCCTCAAAACTAGATTTAGCAGCACACATAAAGGTAGAATTTCAATCAAGTGTTGAAAACCGTTTCACATGTTTGAACATTGCACTGCTGACGTGAAGAAAAAACATCAATCCCATTAGTCCAGGTTTTTAAACAAAAGTTGTGACACTCTTCAGTAGAAGCAAGAAACAGACAGCCCAATGTTTAAAAACTTACATTGCATACACTATCCAAACCTTTCTGTTTGTGATGTGCATGTCTATAAACAGTTTCCCCCCTTTTCCAGAAAACACGACCGCCAAATTTATGAACATAAACATTTAAACTGTTTGTCGATGTATTGTATACCCTTTAGTTATGTTGGCAAACTAAGAGTATTGGCTGCAGATTTTTCAGATCACATACAGTTTGTCAGTTCGTCATGTTAGGCCAACTTTTTGCCATAGCGTAAGTGTTCACTACCACAGAAAGATTTGTGCTTCCCGACCTGGTTGGAAATCGAAAACCCAACGCTTATATATATAGTTACTCTTTCAGAACAAACGAGGAAATTACCAAGTTTTCCAAGTAATGGCAGTATCAGGTAGCTTATTTTTTTGGCAGGAAATTAGTCACGTTCAGCAGTTCCTATGAATTTCCAGTTATACGATTTGAGTATGGCGAGCTTATCTCTGGCAAAATATGTCCAATACATGGCCAGTTGCCAGTAGAGGCGGCCTATGAGTTTGCTGCATTATTGCGTCAATTATGAGTTTGCCACATTGCGTTCCTATTGTCACTACTGCATTTCCTTGTAAGGGTGCCATCAGGCACTAAACAAAAACAGACAAATTTTGCACAGCCCAGCGACAAGTCGAGAACTGTGATTGCGTTTGTGATTGCCTGAGTAAGGCTGGACAGTTCTCACCCGGACCGGGAAGGAAATAACGGACCAGCAGCATTGTTACGAAAGAATATCATTGTTGATACTGTTCGATAGTAGAGGCAGGGTAAAACTAAAAGTAAACCTGTTCACTTGCGCCAGAGCCACGCAAGTCACTGTCACCAGCTCATTACACTATTGTTTCAGGACCAGCACTTTGCCTGAAGAGCTGGGTCGCATCAACTATCTCCTCAGTGACAAAACGGGCACTCTAACCCAGAACGAGATGGTCTTTAAAAGGTTGCACATCGGTACAGTCGCCTATGGTCCTGATACTATGGACGAAGTAAGTCGTACTGAACTTGATGGTGCCTGCTTGTGTGTTGCGTAATATCCCAAGTACTGATGCAAATCTAAAACAAGTTCTGCATGAACTGATGGTACTGGCAGTACACCTGTCACAAGGTCTAGAACAGGTTTCTCAACCGGGCCCCTCTTTGGGCTGCGGAGAGGTTCTCCGGGGACCACGAGCAGAGGCCTTTACTAAATTGCTCTGCCGTGGTATTGCAAAGCCCTATTGATGAGCAGGGGGCCACAAGCATTGACAGTCTTTGGAAGGTGGCCACAAACCATGAAAGGTTGAGAACCACTGGTCCAGAAAGACAAGAAGGAAGATTTACAAATTCTCTACCTCCAAAAGTTTTTTTCGTTCGTAGAGTTTTTTAACGTCGTTCCCGGCAAAGAAAATGACCTCNTTCGACTGATCTGAATTATTGCGAAGGGTTGCGTTGCTTTCGTCACGGCGCCTTAACCTTCACACGTTCGTCTTTCTCGGCCCCAGGTCGGAATCCACGTTCGTCAGTCGTTCGCTGGTTACGTCAGAGAAGCTTCCGAGCGGCCCCAGCACAAGAAAGGCACCTCGGTCAAGAAGAACGAGGTGGTGTTGTCAAAAGTCAAGCGCAGTTCACAGTCTAAAACTCATGAAGCAGTCAAAGGTTGCGTAGAGACGTCCAGTGTTGAACTGATAACTCTGCTAAGTGTCGTCGATTGCCGCTTTATTAGGTTTTTATCACAATCCGATACTGTCGCTGCTTTCGTAGCATAACTTTTTCGTTTTTTTGTCACTTTATTCGCTTATTTTTCGCATTTATCATCTTTCCATGCTCCCCCCTCCGTAAACTTTCGCTATGCATTCTTTTTAAGTTGCTCTCCAGGGTTAAGAAGTGTAATTGACAATAATTTCATGTTGGTGAAGTGACAATATCGAGTGAATGCATCTGTTTTTACACATCGCTCTTATGCATTTTGTTGCGTTTAAAGCTGTTTGCCGACCAGCAGGTGGCAGCAACTTAGAATTAATTTTTCGATTGATTTTGTTTTCATTCAAACTAGTCCCTGTTTGATTCAAGTGCTCCGTTGTATCGCGCAAGCAATTAGTGCGTTTGTCTTTCAAAAAACATCTCATTTACGAGCAACGTCACGTCGAGGTAGAGGTTGTTTATCGCGGCCATACTAGAAGTGACGTCAGCTCCTGTCCTTCCAGCGATCGCCATCTGTCATAACGTCACTCCCGTCTATGACAAAAGCGAAACCGATGACGCAGAAGACCTCGTGCCGCGCAACAAAGTGTATCAGGCTTCCAGTCCTGACGAGGTGGGTCGTTCCAGCGCTTAATTAACCTTTGCAGTGAACTTGCGGTGACAGAACAGTCGATGTCGCAACAGTAGTTCACAAACCACACGTCACTAGTGACCTATAGTGACACGGTGACCTATAGTGACACGGCTTGAGTAGTGCCGCATTTGCATGTAGCAGGCCCCGGTGAGTAACTTAAGTTTCAAAGTTATACTGTAATTACAATTACACCTCCGCAAAAACTTTTCGCTGCAAAAACATTTACTTGAATTCCCAATCATTTTTCACTTACAATGGTCAAAACATGGAATCAACATATTTTTATATTTAGAACGTACTAAACAATATCGGACAAGCCCTCGTTACATACTGGCAATATTACCAGTGAGTGAAGAAAATTTGTCCATGACTGTTGTGCTTCATGTAAAAGAAAATCCTTCAGCAATTCAGTGTCCAGCTCAGCGGCTCGTAACGGGGGGGTAACGTCTCCCCAGGAGGGCGCAAGGCCTTACACGGTCTACAACAGGGAAAGTTTTTGAACGAGAAAGTGTTCCGTCCAATTTGCCTATTCAGAGTCAAGGGGGCTTAAAACAAGGGAAAATAGGAGGTGGTGGTAGAAAGAAGGTTAAGAACCGCTGCTCTAGCTAACAAGTCTAGTCTGCCGCATCAAAGATCAAACCATTGGCTGTGGGGAGTTTTCTTGCAAGCATGATGCAAATGACAAACAAACAAACGAATTTATTACACGGCCTGTTCTGTGGATTCAACTGCAGCAACCTAAATTTCGAGATTAAAAAACGCTATTGCGATTGCTTCGCCAAACTACAGTCAGCCTCATTCGATTGTAATCACAACTGACTCCATCACTCATGAGAACTATCTCCACACAGACCTGATTGTTGTGATTCTATGCTATACATTGCTTATCCACCAACTGGCCTGTCAGTTATTACACGCGGAAGCAGTCGTTGCTTTCGTGCGTTTATAGTGTTCCTGCTTGCAGCTGTTTATAATCAAAGCCGATCGCATTGTTTCGTCACAGATAGCTTTGGTCAAGTGGACGGAGTCTGTCGGTTTGACGTTATTCGAGCGTGACCTGCACAACATACAGCTGAAGACACCAGCAGGGCACCTCCTCAACTACCGCGTGCTGCAGGTAAGCAACTTAGCCTTCAAGTACGCAGCGCTGAGTTGTGGTTGGTTTGAAATGAGCACTTGAATGTTAATTTTCTCGAAAGGCTTATGACAGATTCTGCAGTCAATAAAGCTCCTTGTCCAGAAAGTCCCAGGAAGAATGGTTAAGTTGCCATATAAAGATAACCATCCACAAGTTTTAAAAAATTGAAGACAAATAGACGAAAATAGTTGAAGTTCTTATTTAGCAAAACATGTTACACACCTGAATTTTGAAAAGAACGGTAACATGAAACGATATTATATCGGAGGAAATCTTTCGCTGCGAATGATCAAGCCATTTATGGCAGTTATAGGTTTCGCCTGAGGAGAGAGGTGTCTTCAGTTCTGTGAAATGTGTGGAAATTAGTAAAAGCCACGAACAGTAAAAATAAGCCTATAGTGACTTTCGCTGCGAAAAAATAATTACTTTCTCTGCGAAGAGTCTTGGCATTTTGCTGGGTCGTAGCCATTCGTAGCACGCGCTTACCAGCCGTAAGACCACCCTGGCAAACATACAAAAACTACTGGCAGCGACTATGCATACNCACGTAGACAGGAATGCTACGTCTTGCGACCTTAAATCCTGCTCTCTTCTGACAAAAACTACTTGCTTAGTCACGTGATACATTGTGTGAACCGAACCATGACCGGCAAGCTTTTTCGCTACGTAGAGGTAATTGCACACTGCCGCTGCAAAAACTTTAGCTTGGCTTGTTTAATGCCTCCTTGAACAAGGAAAGATTCATAGATTTCGACTCACCTGTGTCTGTCACGCAACAAAACACTTAATTGTTTAAAGGGGGTTGTAGAAAGTACACTCCATCTGTCCATCGGTTTGCACTGCGGGGCGTAAGAACGCAAAGTCATCAGGTTGGATTTGCCGAGAAGTCAAATGCACTGTGGGGAGTGTTTCAACATGCCAACAAACANTTTTTTATTTATTGCCTTTTTAAACGTTATCTGGACATTGTTCTGTGTCAATATAAACGATCCCAGGTGGGTGAGTGTTGTGCACAACCCCGTGGTATGTACCATTATTGCGTCACTGAACACCCTCTCCTCCCACCTTTCCAGATGTTTCCTTTCACTTCGGAGACGAAGCGGATGGGGATCATCGTCAAGGACTTGAGCAACGGACAGGTCGTATTTTATCTGAAAGGAGCCGACGCAGTCATGCGAAGCATAGTGCATTACAGTGATTGGCTGGATGAAGAGGTAAGACATGTGCGGGCACGTTTGATTGGTTGACATTGCTTAGATTAAATTTTGGCGTGTTGCTTACTGGAATTGTATCTGACTGGGCAACATATCTGAAAGATGAAGTTCAAGTTTCGGAAAGCTTATGTATAGCGTGGGATTGTTTGATGTTCTGAAAAGGTGACAATTCCTGCTTCATAGTACAAAGAAGAAAGATTGCAAACAAAGCTGAAAAAATGCCATGCACATTGTGTTGCGCTATATGAATGGTAAATTATGATAATTGATTTCCCATTTTTATAGTGATAACTCTCCGATTTCATCACAACGATATTCTGGGGTCAAAAACAAATGCGAGGCACACGTCGCGTTCACTTGTCCGCGATCTTGTTTTATTTCTATGTCTGGTTTGGATGCGAAACGCTTCACGAATGTATTGTTTTTTCATGAATGCTCCCAATGCATCGCCATTGTCTTGATGAGACTTCCAATCTTCCACTGCCACCCATCAATATGCTTTGACGCAGGGTTTTTAAAGGTGTTTTAGGGACCCGATTCGGGTTCCTATAGTTGAAAATCGGGTCTCTAGAATCAGCGAAAATTATCATCGGGTCCCTGGAGTCTGAGAAATCGGGTCCCTGCAGGTCCATGCCGGGTACCTAACATTTTCCTTAAAAAAAACCTGCGTAAACGTAATGCAGTTGCCAAACAAGCGATGTGTGTTTTTAAGCATTTACAGTTGATGCTGCCACACGGTGGCTGCCGTCATTGTGTTGCGGAATTACTAGGCCTGATGCACTTCTGGTGAATGTTGTTTCTTTTATTTTTTTTCATCATCCAGTGCGAAAATCTCGCTCGCGAAGGCTTGCGCACTCTAGTGGTGGCGAAGCGGATTCTGAACGACGACGTTTACAAAGACTTTGATGTGAGACGATGACCTTCGGTGTCCGGTTGTATTATTTGCACGGCCCTGCTAGTCTGTGAAGCTTTGTTTTCTAATTTAAACTGTGAACACTTCACAAGCGGCTGGAAGTACAAAGAACGGCCCCTGTCCTTAAAAAGAGAACTGTTGGCTTTCTGCAGAAACATATGAAATGAGTGAAAACTCCGCCAAGCTGTCTGTGTCAATATGTCTTTTGTCATTAAGCAATACGTTTGTTTTTCCGCAACTAACAACAAGCTGCCAATGGGCTACTATTGCGTCCAACTTTTGCGAAACTACATCAAGGAGTAAAAATATTCTTGCGTAAGATATTTTTTTTCTGGTTACTTTCGTGCCTGGAACCCGCAACCAGCAATAAAAAGTAAACTGCTTGTACGTCAGGCAAACGATGTTATTTACGTCCAGTTGCTTGGCAGTCATCGGGTTATATCTTGTCGCATGCCTTGTACATACTTTATTCATATGCGCCAGTCAAGTTTTAGGCCACACCTGTGTGCCCGCAGTGCCTGACAATAATTAATGTGCTTGCAACGCACGCCTCCGATTCCTGCTGAGCTGTCGCAGTTTGCATTCAGGCTTTTTTCCTTTCATCTGACCACCTCGTATTTCATCAAAAGAAATTACCATCGCTCCTTTGCTGAGTTTGGGCAACCCCGAGTAATGCGTCACCCTGTGTATGAATGACACGATCGACAAGCTGTGCGGCAAAGCAGAGACAAAAACGCAGCATCGTCGAATATGTTCAAACCCGTGCCATCTCTGCTTCGCATATTGCTGTTTAAACTTCTCCCGTCGAATTTCTGTGTTTTTTCAACGCATTGAAATAAGGAAGAGATCGCCATGTTTTCTTAGACATACCGACACTTATGTGAATTTCTGTGACTCGTTCGTAGGGCTGTTATTCAGTCAGTTTTCTGTGTAGCCGTAACTTTCCAGATGCGCTACACGCAAGCCAAGCTCAGCGTCATCGACAGACCAAGCAAAGTTGCTTCCGTCATCGAGTCGCTGGAGCGTGACATGGAGCTGCTGTGCGTCACAGGCGTGGAAGACAAGCTGCAGGTTGACGTGCGACCGACGCTTGAGCTCCTCTGCAATGCTGGAATTAAGGTGGGACCTATGGGCAACACTTGCCAAGTGCGGACACTGTCCTTTGAAAACATGATATTGTGCTTGGACGTTAACCTCATGGAAGCAAATGGGTCAACACCGTGGTAGTTGATATAATCATAGGTGCAGGAGCAGGCAAATATTTGGGGGTGCGAAGGATTTTTGCCCAAAAAATTTCGGGCCACTTTTTGTACGAACATTTTCTCATAAATACAGGTTGTTCAGTTGTCCTCAAAGAAAAGGTCTTCACGTGATTTCGGGCGCCATATCTCACAAAGCAGAGCCCGCTGCGCGCCATTTTTGTCCATTATTTCTAGATACTTCGCACAGATTTTCAGGGATTTTGCCCGGATTTTCACCGAATCAAAACTTTTGGGCCTGCGCTTTCACCTCCTACAGCACTGGGTGTAATATGATCAGTGAACACTGCGGATAATGGACAAACAAACCGCACGAGCCTAACAGTGGTGGTGAGACAAGAAATATTATAACCAGCGCTTTTTCTTTTTTCGTTTCAAAAAGATCTACCAAGGATTCGTGCAGTGAAGTTACAGAACAGGCATGCACCTACTACAATGGTGGTGTTAGTGCACAAATCTGCGGGCGCTGTCGAGTTGTGGCTTAGGGCCATTGTCGCAAGGGGTGGATATTAGGGGAGGCGGTCGCCGAGATGCCGTGGTTTCCTCCTTGGAGAATTTCTCACATTTCTGCATTGTTTTGATAAAAGCTTGCGAACCACTCTAGCGTCACATTTAATAACCTCTGAAGCAAGTCACGTGTTGGTTTTTCAAAATAAAGCAAAACGCATGTGCAAATGTGTCAAGGGGGCCCCTAAACAATTTTCATCATGTGTAATTTGGTGCCCCTTTCTGAGAGTTTGCCTCTGGTGTCGAAAGTCTAATAACAACACCTGATTGCCGTTCGTTACTATCGGATAGGTGCACGGGCCGCAGTGTGTTTTTCCTCACCACCACCCCCCGCTGCTTATTCCAGGTTTGGATGCTGACGGGGGACAAGCTTGAAACAGCGACTTGCATCGCCAAAAGTTCGAGGCTGGTGTCACGTGACCAAGACATTCATGTGTTCCAAAAGGTTTGTTTGCCTTGTAGTTGTTGCTTGCAATGTAGCAAAGTCTAAAGATGCAGTGAAGTTTTCCTCGATTTTGTTGCATAAACTGCTGAGTGTCTGTTGCTTTTTGCGGATTATGTTTGAGTTCAGGTCTAATCGTATTTTCCAGTAGGAATTGTGCAAGAGACAAAAACAAAATCCACAAAAATTTCATCAAGAAATGTCGAAATGCCTGGTTTTCCGATCGCACCTTCTTGTAAGTACATCGGGATTTCCACGGTTTCAGGTTCTAACCCGCACCGAGACGCATCTTGAGCTGAACGCGTTCCGCCGTCGTGCGCCGAACACAGCGCTGGTGATACTGGGATCGTCACTCGAAACCTGCCTGCAGTACTACGCGGTGGAGTTCGTTGAGCTGGCCTGCCAGTGCCCGGCCGTGGTCGTGTGTCGCTGCTCCCCGACCCAGAAGGCCCGGATCGTGAAGCTCCTGAGAAGCCACACGAAGAAGCGGATCTGTGCGGTGGGTAGGTCACCCCCAGTTTCCCGAGCTCACTCGCACCGCAGCCCGTTTCGCGATCGGTGTTTTGCACCAATATGACATCACCCCTGCTGTTGTTACGTTGCAGGTGACGGTGGCAATGACGTCAGCATGATCCAAGCTGCGGACTGCGGCATCGGCATTGTCGGAAAAGTGGGTGCTTTTTGGCCATCTTGCTTTTTGACCATCTTTCGGGCAGTTTTTTTTGGGGCCATTCAGATACGTGGCAACCCTTTTCCTGGTCAAAGCGTTGTTTAATGTGAATAACTTCGTTTTTTACGAATAATGCTTCAAAAAGTCTGAAAAAGGCGCCTGTCTTTCCGGTGGTGCCCAAGACCGTGTTCAGTTAACGAGGCCGTGATGTCGATTTTAGAAAAGAGCAGAAGTATGAGTGATACTGTTTATTGTGCTTGTGATCAACGTGCACGCCGAACAAATAGTGCTTGCTGCATTTCCATGCCTTCCCCAAGGGCTCGCCAAAACTAGCTCCAGTGTAGCGCACAGAAAGGGGGCCAGTCGGCGACAGTCGTATTGCGCACTCGCGCCGCGTCGCCAGCAATTATCTGTATTCTGAACGTATGCCTCCGAACATGACATTGTTGAAAGAAGACAAACACCATCAGGGATACCGACAAACCGGGCACTCCTCATTGAATTCGCCACATAACTGTATCATGTTAGAGGCTGGGGATTTTTTTTCACTGAGAAATGTCGGTCAATTGTTCCTCAATAGTATTAAAACTCTCCGAAACAGTATTCACTAGCTGGCCTACCTTTTCAGACATTGTGACCGAAAATTTTATTCGGTCACTTCAAAAAAAAATTCGGTCCATCACCAAAAAAAAACTCGTGGTTAGAGACAAAACGATTAAAGCAGTCTCAGGTGCTGGTTACTTTTCCCGTTGTACTGGTCGACTATATTTGCAATCCCACTAATTTCCAATACTTGCTTTTATTTCGTTGCTTCCACAGGAAGGGAAGCAAGCCTCTCTGGCAGCTGACTTCTCTATCAACCAGTTCTCCTACCTCGGCCCATTGCTGATGGTGCATGGGAGGAACAGCTACAAGCGGTCAGCCGCCCTCAGCCAGTTCATCATGCATCGTGGACTGATCATATCCACCATGCAGGTAAGTTGCTCCGGAGCCACTGTTGAAGAAGGTCTTGTGCAGTTGTCACTCCCCCCCCTGTACGATGCAAATCGCGTGAAAGGCAGTTGCCTTGCTGAGACCGTCGACTTCAGCTTAGTCAGATCAATGGTTCCGAACCGGGACCCAATGGACCCCCAGGGGTCAACGGATTTTGGGGGTCCATGAGCTTTATATTTTTAAGATGAAAGCAAAATATCGAAATACCAAATTACGCGCGGTGTTGGTCTTGCCTGCAAAAGGCAAATTGAGCGCAACTCGACCAGATGGACCAAAAATGCCAGATCGCTTGTCAAAATATGCCAAATAGCTTCAAAACATGCTAAACAAGCCCAAACAGGGTGATGACTGCTGGTTTTAAAATACCCTGATGAGCAATGACAGAAATGCATATTTGCTGTGGAACTAAGCATAGAATATTTGCATTGAAATGGAAAATAATTTGTATTTTCCAAAAGTACCGTCTCCTCATAGAAAATGCTTCTAAAAGTACAGTACCTATAAATGTTTGAAACAATAAAATACAAGTCATGAAACATACAAATATGCACCATGTTGAGTTGATTTTATTTGGCGATAATTAATATTCAGCTAGAAAAAACACACATCAGTGCAAGGACGCCAGGACATTGAAGGAACCGGAAGGTTGTCGAGTCGATGCCCCTCAGCAGTTAAATTAGGTTTGTTACTGTCCAATTTCAACTCGTGGTGGTGCATATATGTGGGAAGGAGCTGTCAGATGATCAACACAGTTACGCAGGAGGTGCTGAGTCGCAACCGGTCTCTCTCGGTGGATGGGTTGCTCAGATCCGCAAGGACCTGGGCGTGGCAGAGAAAGTATAAACCCAGCTAAAATGAAACTCTGCCCGGGTTGTCATAACCCTTTCGCATCTAGCAAGCTCTACAAATTGTTTGCAGTGTTTTTTGCATTTGGATGATGGTTGATTTGGCACTCTTGGGATCCAGTTTGTAGAGGTGTTGCCTTCGAATTTCTTTGTTCGCCAGAAGTGATATGTGGGAATACTGGGAAAGTCGTGCTGTTCCTGCAAAACAAAAGAAAACCAGCAGCAACGAGAAAACCAAAACACAAAAATACACAAACAAACAACAAAACAAGAAAACCAAA
>JGI24159J19872_10002870_pt1 | contig 20975 bp, 16 predicted proteins | sample Ectturendosymbi4_FD_19872 | JGI IMG/M metagenome (IMG submission 19872) | reverse complement strand
GCGAGGGCAGCAGCCCTAGGGGCACCGGAATACCTCACGATCAAAAGCAATTTCAGATAGTTCTGCTGGCTCCACACCAAGACGGGACCAAGCAAGGTCGGAGATGTAGTCACGTCACCTGGTCCTTGGACAAACTTTGGACCGCTTCCCGTGGATGTAGACTGTAACCTGAAGGACTTAGTCCGCTATTGTTTCCTGGGAAATTTTGGACACATGGCCGAATTAACATAGCTGGGGTCTCTCGATTCGGAGAAGTGGCTTGACATCCTGGGCTTTACGGATTTCAGACCGGTGTTCTTTGTCACGAAGTGTCACACCAAGAACTCTTCGCAAATATCACGTCTCTGCCGTTTATTCTTTTGACAGTATTCTTTCAGCCGTCACCTAAAATTTATGACCACTGGTGAGGACCGGAACAAAGACAGATTTAAAAACTGAAAGCTTTGCGTTCTTTGAAATCTCCCGTTTCGCAACCACCGAGCAATAAAGCTCACGCAGAACTGCGTTTGCTTTACCAATCCGTGTATCAATCTATTTGTTCCGACTTCCATCAATCGTGAATACCATTCCAAGGTACTTGAACGTCTCAGCCTGCTGCAGTGTTTTTTCACTCACTTACAGGAAACACTGCCTTGGGCGGGACACAATACCTCAATCTTTTTAGTGCTGTTTTGCGTTCCTGCTTGGTCGCACGCAGCAGAAAACCGATCAAATGCGTGTTGAAGACCCTGCTGAGAAGATACACGCATGCAGCACCATTTCGTCCGCAAAACGCAAACGGTTCATCCTGCAGTTCAACAGTGACACCCTCGTCGAGGCGTCTGCGACTGTCCACCCAATTCATCAAGGCCAGGGCTCTTTAAAATTTTTGGGAGAGACCACATAAGCTATTGCACGATAGTTCAAGGGCCAGACATCTTGCATAATGTGATTTTTTCGGAATATGTACCATTCTATTAAATCAGCACATTTTCCATAAATATTGGCAAAACGTATTGCGGCCGGGTGAAATGACTTCACAGGTCGGATTTGGCCCGAGAACCATTGTGTAGAGGGCCCTGATATAGACAAAGGAGTGGTGCCAGCACACACCATTGTCGGAGTCTAACAACAAAGCTGAACAATTGTGATTTAACCCTTCGACGCGGACACAATTTTCTGATCAGGAATACTACTTGACGGCCAGCAAGAGGCACCCGTCAACACCGTACTCCCGTAACACCCCCCAAAGCTTTTCACGAAGAACCCGGGCATACACTTTCCCGAGATCGACAAAACACGTGTATAAATCTTTGGCATCATCCCAGGAATTCTTGAAAATTTGCTGGAGAGTAGAAATTTTTTTAGTGCTACGGCCGCGACAAAAACCACACTGGGTATCATCCAACTTTGGTTCAATTATTTTTGTGGCATCTTGGTATACTCTCTTCCTGGGAAACAAACCAAAGAGATGCCGCGGTAGTTGGTTCATTCACTCCCGTCTCCCTTTTGTGAATGGGGACGGTAAATTTGCTAAAACGTTCGGCGCTCTTCCAAAACGCCATGCCACTTGACACACACGAGGCAGCCAAATCATCCAGCGTTCCAAGTTCCCCTAATCCGCTATCAAACTTTTCGCAATTAGCTTTAAGCTCGGATTCAGCAGCGGCATCATAGAGCTTATTGACGCACAGTTCTACGGAAGATTTCATCTGTGCAAAGTCAAAACATATCGCCTGAAAAACTTTGCTCAGTTCTATCAGTGGAGATGCCAGTGTTGACAAAAGGAAAGCACTGTGTTAAAATTTTTTGTTTTCACAAGTTGCAGTAAAACAACGCACTGCATCATTTTTATTTTTTGACCGCTGCTTCAGTATGACCCAAATAGCCGAAATCTCACTCCTAGCTCTCACTGTTGCCTCACTCGACAACCACCTTGTTTTGCATGCGCGCTGCCGCTGCTGCCGCCGAACTAGTCTTCATTGTAGTCTGATGCTTTTTTCTTGATTGTAGTCTGATGTATCACCAGGCAAGCTGATGGAAACGGTGAAACAGTAAAGCATTTCCATAATTGCATGAAAGTGCTTTTGCAGTTTCGTACAACATACTGTACAAATCTGCGGCAGAATAGTAAGAGGCCGAAGCGATGCAGTGCGCATGACACTGCACAGACATAGGCGTAGCCAGGGGGGGCCAAAAGGGCCATGGTCCCCCCACTAATTTTTAGAAAATATAGTCATTTCGTGCTTCGAGATGCGTTTTTCCAAACAAAATAGTGCTGTTTGCCTACAATCACACATTTTGGCCCCCACCAAATTTTTGGGCTGGCTACGCCACTGTGCACAGATACCAAGCTTACAAGTTTCGCTTCCACCTTCTGCGCCAGAAAATTGTGTCGACCTATAACATTGCAGCCGTCTGTTACAAATTACAATAGCCACGTGCAGGAAAACATGCTTTATCTCAAATCGTTTTACTTAAATACAAAGCAAATCCATATTTCGGCTTTCAGAATTTAGAGTGTCATTTCCAAATTTTAGGGTGTCATTTTGACACCCAATAACGGCTTAAAAAAACACTGCCAGAAGCATACCTTGACGCAAAATTACACCGAGAAAGAACTTCCTTCACTTAGTGAATATCGTCATGGAAACGGTGACCAGGTAGCACTAGCAATGACGCTGGATAAAGAGCTTTAAAAGCTGCTGGAAAACACGCTCAGAGTGGCAAACGCCACAGACGGATGCGCATGTCTTTTTTATCTGAGTGCCCCAGGTCTTTACTTCACCACAGGGCACTTTTTGTCGACATACGAAAGTTTCATGCCGACCTTGATGGATGTTGTTCGTTCTACTTCAGTCAACAGCATCAGGGCATCAGAAAAAATCATACAGTGAGCCTGAAATATAACTTAAGGAACTATAACTTTGAGGGATGGACCCGTCCAAACAATCATTGTGCCGATGTGTAGTTAACTCTATCGAAATTCGAGTGCCGTTATGTGTCGCACCAAGGCGTATCTGAATAGGCAGGCTTTTCCATAGGAATGGGATTCCTATGGGAATCCCATGGGAAACGTCCCATGGGATAGCATGGGACGGCATACATTTGTATTTCCCATGAGACTCAGAAATAGAACGATAGTGTCAGAATGTTACTGAATTGTCATACTTAGACTATACTTCTGAATTTTAAAGTCAATAAATTTGGTCGTTTTGCATGTCTCTTTGTACATGTAGTCCTATTTAGTAGATACTAAACCTAAACTTTCATAAATTTAATAAATACAGTCAAATTGTGTTCCATATTATTATTATAATAATGTAATGGGAATCCCATGGGATGGGACAGGCATAAATTGCTATGGGATGGGACAGATAAGTATGTCCCATGGACAACCTGTGAATAGGCCATGCCTTCTGCATTGAAGCATGAACAGCTCGTCTAGCTTTTCAGCAAAAGAAGTTAGATCAATTTATATGGGATCCGAATTTTTTAAAAATCGAAACACATAGGTTGCTGGCTTCTTTTGCAAAAACTGACCATTTCCTGCCAATATCTTATCGTTCGCAGTCTTGACCAATCTACCTGTGCAGACGCACGAACAGCAAGAAGCTAAGTACACTCAAGCAGGACAGCACTATACCAAATAGCTCAAAGCAGGGATTGTTACAAATTAGCCTCAGGTGCAGGTCTGACTAGTCACATAATTATTTGTACATCTGCTGAATCCTTTGTTGTAACGAATTATCAACAGGCATTCATTACCTGTTCGGTTTAATGGAGCTACAAAACGGGTTCAAATCCAAAAGAGGTGATCTGTTGCGCTGAGGCAATTATTCTACAGGTTTGTCGGCAAAAAAGCCACGAAACGTTTAGAAAAACAAAACCAACAACCCTTAAAAATTTAACTTTTTTGCTATTTCTACAGGATAAAAAGGGGACACAAGCGAAAGTTTGATTCCACTGACAAGGTAAGAAAATCAGTTGTCTGCATATTATGATGCACTTGAGCAGATCAGGTCAGTAGATTAGTCTTTGTTTGCATATTCCCATGGCACTTAATGAACACCTATTACAGCCCAACGCTAAGTTGCAAACACTTAACATGCGCTGAAAACCCGCTCAGGAAGCCGGACTGAATCCTGCTACTCGCAGAATACAACAAAGAAAATCACTCAACGTTTTCAATAATCTCGTCGTTTTCACCCGTTTCATAACGACTCCCATTCGATGACGAACAGACAAAGATCATCGACTAACCATTTACTGAGCCACATGTCGGTTTTCAACGGTTTTCATGTCTTTCTAGCACAGCAAGATTTTGCCGTAAGCATATTCAAACACAAACTGTAATACCACGTAGTTTTAAACGACGCATATGATTGTGTTTCTTAGTTGAGCGGATGCGTAGTAACAAAGGTGCTTAGTTGTGGAACTCGCCAATCGTTGGTTTGCAAGAAATCCGAACAAGGTGGTTAGCAGTAATATCTCGTTACTGTCACGTACGATTCGGCGCTTTCTGAAATAGCAACTTCTTTTACAAAATGAACAGTTCAAATTTGCAGCAAAATTTCCCTGTCTGGGTCGCTACAGCGAATCCCGAAAGCGCAACCAAAACCGAGGATGTCCATCACAACAACGCAACAGAACCAGGGCCACAGACGTCTAGCTTGATGACGAAAACGGAAGCATTACTTCCGGATAATGGTTTCCCGCGCGATCTCAGCGACAGCAAATGCCAAGAAAACGTCCAAAAGGTAGTTTGCTGTTCGTTTGCGTTGACTTTTCTAGGAGTGCTAAAACTATTATAGGTCGTTTTGAGGTCAAACCTGAACCTAAAGGCTTTGATTTACGTTGTAGCTATCTTGAACCTGCGTAAAATATAGAGTAACAAACGATGAGTTAATGCTAATAAAACCAAGTTCCTTCCAAAATGACTCCACAGCGCTGCCAGTTGGATAATAAACGCCTAATATGTTGTTGACTAAAACGTATTTCCAGCCGAATTTTTCACGATTTTTACCAACTGCCCAAGATGAAGAACAGCATCAGCATGTGATGACGATCGTTTATGGAGAAAGGAACATGAAGTCTGCGGTTTTGCCCAGGGTTGCGGAGTCGGAGGTAAAGTATCCGACCCCAACTACGACCTTTCCAAAATGTCCGACTCTGACTCCAGACTCCGACTTTCCAAAATTTCCGACTCCGACTCCTTAACATAAAGGGAAATAAATGTGGCTGTTATAATCAATGGAAATCGTGGTGCACAGCAAGAAATCTCTGTTTCAACAAGTTTCAAAAGAAACTACCATTTCAACAGGAATTCCCAATTTAAGAGTGTGTGATTTAAAAATGATCCAATTGGACATCCGGAGTCGGACAAAAAGTCCGACTCCAATTCCCAGCAGTGTTGTTAGGAATCCGACACCGACTCCACCCAAAAAACTCCGACTCCTTACGACTCCGCAACCCTGTTTTTGCCAACACAGGATGCACTGTTTACAGAACGAAAGTTGTGTGCAAACAACATGTCGGCATGCACGTTGAGGTTTTGTTCTGTGCAACGGCGGGAATACTCCGCAGTAAGAACGAGCAAAAGGCTGTTCTGCTTAAAGTTAACATGTTGGTACATAGCTTCCTTTTTGACACCACATATGTGGCATGAACGAAAACTGAAAGAACCCAATAACTTGTTTCATTTGTTTAAACAGTTCCGTTACTACACTGAACTGCAACAATAAATTAATGGCTTTGACACTGCGGTAGTGGGATGCCCGCGCTGTAGACGCCCTTGTCCAAAGAGCCCTGCTATGAATCACTCAATGCTTTGAATCAAGCTCTTTACCTTCCCATCACAAAAGAGAACCCTGTATCAACTAGCAATCACCAGTTTCCCGTCGTTGTGAGGTCAATTTCTTGCAGTTTCTGTGAACCTCATAGAATAGAAAAGCAAGTCACTCAACCAGGATCTGCTACTTTCTTCACTGCAGGTTGAACGTACATTCACGCCAACACAAAACCACGTCAAAATTCAAATGTTTCAAGAACCCGGAGCGTTACGTATTTGTTGAGGGTATCGGGATACACGTTACATGGAAACATGGCAGTCTAGGTAACAATTATTCAGTTTTTGAAGGTGCGCGGAAGAAATTTAAGCTAAAGGAATCCAGATGCTGACATTCAAGCTTTCACCGACAATTACCCACAAACCATCATCGCAACTTATTTAAAGTAAGTTAATTTCCAGGGTGAAATTCCAGCAGGAAAAGATGCGACACTGACAATGTTCATTCATTGTTTTTTCATACCCGCTTTTCCTCTCACGAGGATCACGGGAACAGCAAATCCAGGACTCGAAATGCCTCATGATTTTCAGCAGTCACTGCTAGTCTTGTTGGCTCTACACCAAGAAGGGACTAAGCAAGGTCGGAGACGTCGTCACACCACGCGGTCCTTGGACGACCTCCGGGTCGCTTTCCTTTGACTACAGGACTCACTTCGCCGATCTTTCTTGGGACATTCTAGTCACGTGGTCGAACCATCGTAACTAGGATCTCTCGATTCGAAGAAATGACTCGACATTCAGGGTTTTATGAATTTCACAGCTGCGCTCTTGGCGTGAAGTGTCACGTCGTGAACTTTTCGCAAAAATCTCATGTGTGCCGCTTGCTTGAGATAGAACTCTTTCCGTCATTAGCATACTGACAATGTCGATGAACAAATTCACTTCCTAGCCTAACGCGGACTTCGGATAAAATCAAAACGTTGGTACATTTTTACGTAACTAACCACTCGACTCAGGGAAAAGCAAGGAATTCCTGTCATTGATAAAAGCACGATCTTCACAGCTATCATACAGCCAAGTTGTTCGTAAGTTCACTCTAAACAATCCGCCGTGAAGTAGTGCATGAAAGAGTACACTAGGCCAGTAACTGTGTTTCTCTTGCGTTCTACACAGATCGCCTCTAGATCAAGTTCATCGTAGTGGACAAACTGGCTGTGCGGCACGGTAGATAAATTAGCTTTGCAAAGATACATCATTCGGTTTAGAATTACGACGGTGGGTGCTCCTTCACAGTACTCTAGTACATTGCCTGCATGCGGAGCAGCAAAGTTGTCTGCGTTCCCATTAGGGCTGGATCAATTAGATGAGTTCAGATTAATTGCAATTGCTAATACTCTTCAAATTTTTCAATTACGATACAGTACACAAAAACAACAAGTCTCACTTCCAAATTATATGGAATTGTGTAATTAATGACATTCAGCTCAATTACAAATTTCCATTGATTCAACTCTTGACTTATACCCAAATCACAGGCACAATACATCTGGGACATTTCACCACTGACTCAGCAAACTCACAGCAGGCTAAAGGGAAAGTGTTTCATTGGTTGTGTTTATGCTTTTGTTCGAGCTCTGTGAAGCTTTTGAAAACAAAGTTTAATTGTAATTAGGGTGAAAAATTTGGCAAATAACAATTGCACAAAAACAAAAAGCCTCAATTGCTCAATTACAAAAGAATTGATTCAACCGGGTTTCCCAAGTGTGCGTTCTGTGCGTTACTCCTGTGCAACTCTAATTTAACAATCATCTGGTATCCACGAGCTTAATGCGCAATACTATCGGCTTTCCCTGGTGCTTGTTCCACATAGGCGATCACTTAACACGCTTCAACGTTCGCAATTTCAGACCCAAAGGTCTTGAAGTACTTTTGTAATAATAAAATCTTATCCTAAAGCAGTGTTTTCGAATCACAATCCACACAAACCTACCTTATGTATTTCATCCAACAAAACCGACTTTATCTCAAGGTCGTTGAATTGACAAATATATCCGGAGCATAAAAGAGGCTCCTGCGAGAAAAGAAAATAAAAAAAGAAAACGTGTAAAACAAACTAAACTTGACTCACAACAAATGATACGAATATTGCACATGTGTTTGTCCAAATAACTTGCACTGGACAACAATCACGCAAAATAAAGTTGAAATGATACACACCCGACAATCGTCAAAAACAAATGGTGATTCACGTCAGTGCTGCACAGAAACGCCAATGCCTGCATCGTTTTGTCCCTATTTTTGTTCTGAGCAAACATGCCTTGTGCTGTAAATCAGTTCGAACTACTTCACGCTGTCTCATGTCGCACCACGCCGCATGCCAATGTTGTGACAGGGATAAGCTGACCTTTGACCTAAAGCTGACCTTTGGCCTATGCAAGTGTCTCTGTTTCGCGTGCCTGAAAATCACGTGATCCTAGGAGTAACGAATCAGGTCCGAGTAAAACTCTTACAGAATCTTTGCAGCTTTGCTCGAATTCTACTCATCCGAACTCAACCAAATCCACACAGGACAACGCCGGACCTCCGGATCTAATCCTCTGTAGATGTACATCCGGGTCTTCTCCATGATGGCGATCAGGTCGTGGTTGTCGTCAGCCCACCTCATGTCCCAGGCGTCTTTTCGTTCGAATCGCAAATGTTCACCGATCACCTGCAGACCACGGCGATTAGCAGCTTCTGGAAAGCAACTTGTTTCAAGCAACGCGTACCAGCATTTCATTTATCTGAGAATAAAAGATTCGTTCCATTCTTTCAGGCGAAACTTCTTTGTCAGTCATTTTTACATGTTTGGTGGTTTGTGATGAGCGCCAAGTTTTCAAACCAGTGCGGGGTTTTTTGAAAACTTCCTCAATTAAAGTTTTGGGACAAAGGTTTGGTTGAAAACCGTGATTTTTGGTTTTGCAAAACACGTCATCGGGTGGGGGGAGTTGTTCACTGGTCAATAACCTTGTTTTTCACCTTCACAGTTTCACTGAAATGAAAATTTTCTGGTGATCTGGAAATAAATATTCTCTATACGTCATTCATCAAATCAACTATGATCATTATCATCTACTCGACGTGCCAAATGACTACAAAATATTGACGAAGACAAAATCCTAAGACGTGAGAATAAAAATACCTCCTGGCCGTTTTCGTCCGTGACTCGCGCGTCCAGGTCAAAAAAGGTCAAAATTCCCGTCGTGTCGATGATCGACATTCGACTGAAAAACAAACAAACATTTGCGTTTCCATCCTCAGCGAGGAAAGTTGGCCGGTGACAAGGAGAATTAAAATCTATCAAAACGCTTACACGTTAGGGTTCAATACAACCTCGAGGATCAGTTCACAAATCTACTACAATCTTAGTTAACCAGTTGACCGATCGCGTGCAGTGCGACAGATTTATTTAACAACAATTGGCGGCAGGCCGAAGCCTGGATAATGCTTTTTGTCGGGGGGTGATGTGAAGCTCTTGCCCAAGGAGCGCTACGGCGAGTCGTGGATCGAACACCCAACCTTCCAATTGAGAGGCGGACACTGTACCACTGAGCTAACCGAGTTCATTGATGGAGGAGCAGACCTTTATTCAAGATCATTTCTTTCACAAACAACCATTTTTGTCAAACAAAAACCAACGTACACAGAGCACAATTTTTATGGGCAGTAGCACTGACAATGGCATCGACCGCACACGAAATGAAGGCGGAGTACGTGGTTTTCTGCGAATGCTCATCGCTGCTTTCATTTCCAGAAGCAGAGCATCCTGGTCCTCATACAGCCCGCGAAAGTGGAACTGGAATGCTTTCGTAATCAATACCGCTGTGCAACCAAACCACGCTCAGTATACATACAACCTGTTAAATGCGAACAACTGCTTCAGTTCACTGCGCATATACCGACTTTAGGATTTTTGCGCTAATTACTTTGTACGCCAGCGGGCAACGCTTGCAGAAACTGAACGAGAAGCATCTTACGCATCAGCACAACGCTAAACATGAACTCACGTGGAGTTGCAGTTGAGAGCAAGTTGGCGTGGCTCGCAAGACACCGCGTAACGATGCGTCAGCTCCAGGTGAGGGAATGAGTATCTGTGCAGCGTGCCTGACTCCCGGGCCTGGAGACATAGAAAACTGGATGCCTGAGACCGCAATAATTAAAAGAAACGGCCGGTGTTGGGTGATCGTCAGTCGATAAAACTACGGCGTGAGTTATTGAAAGCTTGCATAAATCGCGCAACGCACCCCGTTCTGTAGATTTCAACGGCAACTTTCCATAAATCAATCAAAGCTGGAACTACAAGTAGTGGAAAGCTGACGAAGCTCGGTACTTAGTGAGACGGAGCATCTTGCCCTCCAAACAGCATTAGAAGAAGTTCAACGGATCGCCGAACTTCGTGAAAGACTTTACAATCACCGACTGCGCACCAGAAACCATTACTCCTGAGCTTAGACGACAACGACATCAACACTGCCCATTCTAATCGGCGTTGCCAGCGCTCTCGTATTCTGAAGCCTTGCCCTGACGCAGACAGTTGTGCAAACCTTAGCTCATCCCACCGACGTAATCATTTCCAGCCCCAGTTGAGCTTATACATCATTATTAATGACGTCAACAAGGGTTAGCGCGCTCTTTGAAATCTCCGAACACCACATAGCACATGCCCTTGCAATGATCTCGTCAAAATAATACAAAAGTAATAGGTTTTTTTCGATGATGGTATTTCGCAATCACGATAACATCGCATGCACCGGCCATGCAAGACTGCAACTTACCGCGACTACAACCTTGTCCGAGGCAACGATGGCGCACACGGGGTCTTGAGTGGGCTGCAGAAATACACAGCAGATTTAATACAGCATTAGTGCGAAACAAGGTTAACCGCTCCGCAATATACCGTCACCATCTGAAAAACGATTATCGCCTAACGCCGTCAAAAATATATAATTAGCAAGTGTGCACAAGGATCAACTGGTGACTTTCGTTTAGCTTTTATCAATGTTAAGAAACAACAACAACCACAAAACCATTCGGTATTTCTAAATTAAACGATGCATTGGCTTGTTTGTCTTCTTCCTCCGCGACACAGTTAACATACCGCTTGCGCAGCTTTGAAGTTGAGATACTCGGCCTTCAGTGTTTGGGGTTTTTCATCGTCAATGTGCACAAGTCTAGAAAATGAGCGCAGTTTATTGAAAATAAGTTTTTGAAAACAACATTCTGGAAAACTGAGTGAAGAAATGTACAAAGATTAGGAATGATTTTAAACGGTGGAACGAAGTTATGACAATCGTTGGCATGCTGGCAACATAAAAACAGTTGAAACGGTTGGTGCCAATTTATAAAACAGTGGTTCCCATTGTTCCCAATTATTTGCTGGACATGGACAATCTCTAAAAATTCGAAGGTTGTAGATCTCTACCAACTCAAACAAACGTTTCGTTACAAAGACAGCGGTTAAACACCGAAATTTTCATAAACGATGGAAAGTCTGCATATTGACGATCATAGGCGTACCAGGCGGGGGGTCGGGAGGGCGGCCGTCCCCCCGGGCTTGAAAAATTTCAGGGCAAATTCAGGGCAAGCGCAAGTTGCTCAAAAATCCCGAATGATAAAAAATATTTCAATACAGTGAAACATTCCACGGCAACTCTGTTTTTCAGGGCAAGCGCAAGTTACTGAAAAATCCTGAATGTAAAAAGTATGTTCAATTCAGTGAAAATTTTCAGGGCAAGCGAGAGTTGTTCAAAAATCTTGAATGATAAAAAATATTTCAATACAGTGAAAAATTCCAGGGCAACTATGTTTTTCAGGGCAAGCGCAAGTTGTTCAAATATAAAAAATATGTGTTCAATGCACTGAATTCAGGGCATCCTCTGTTTTTCAGGGCAAGCGCAAGTTGCTCGAAACTCCTGAATGGAAAAAAGATATTCAATACAGTGAAAAATTTCATGGCAACTCTGTTTTCAGGGCAAGCGCAAGTTGTTCTAAAATCCTGAATAATAAAAAATACATATTTAGTACAGTGAATTCAGGGCACCCTCTGTTTTTCAGGGCAAGCGCAAGTTGTTCGAAATTCCTGAATGTAAAAAGTATATTCAATACAGCGAAAAATTTTAGGGCAAACTCTGTTTTCAGGGCAAGCGCAAGTTGCTCAAAAATCCTGAATGGAAAAAGTATTTCAATACAGTGAAAATTTTCAAGGCAAACTCTGTTGTCAGGGCAAGCGCAAGTTGTTCAAAATCCTGAATGTAAAAAGTATATTCAATACAGCGAAAAATTTCAGGGCAACTCTATTTTTTCAGGGCAAGCGCAAGTTGCTCAAAAATCCTGAATGGAAAAAGTATTTCAATGCAGTGAAAAGTTTCAGGGCAAGCGAAAGTTGTTCAAAATCCTGATCATGTAAAAATTATATTCAATACAGTGAAAATTTTCAGGGCAACTCTGTTTTCTCAGGGCAAGCGCAAGTTGCTCAAAAATCGTGAAGGATGAAGAAATTTTCAATACAGTGTATTCAGTGAACATTCACTTGGGGGTGATCCGTGTAATTTGCGCTGGTGTAGTTTGTAATATGGACCAAAGTCGTGATTGGTTATAGTGACTTTGATCTGGACCAAGACCCCGTTTTCTGTAAAAATCGAACAATTGGATGTCGGTAGTTCAACAGCTTGATATAAGAATTCGGTAACTCTTTCTTTGTTCGTTTTCGAGTTTGCGCTGTGCAGAGGTGCAGGTTGTTGAGATGATAGATTTTTTGATTAACAGGAGTTTTAGAAGCGGGAAGCACGGACGCGCAGATTACTTGGCTCCTTTGAGAGCGCGTCTTTAAGTGCCTTACTCAAGCGCCAGTGTTGCCAAACTTGCGGTTTTCCCGAGAACTTGGGCTTGCTTTTTTTTGTGGAGTTGCGGGTTTTTTAAGGCTTGCGCTTGCGGGTTGTTTGTTTTTGGGCTTGTTTTAATTGAAATTTGCTTGTTTTTTGGGCTTGTGTTTTGCAGATTTCTGTTTTGCGCATTGCTTTTTTTTCAAATTTTATGGCACTTTTGCTGTTTCAATTTACTGCTAAAGGCATATTGGGCGTGTTTTTATGAAAATTTACTGATTTTGTGCTTGTTTTTTCGGATTTGTTTCACTGCTTTTTTATTCAATTTTCTTGCTGATTTTTCGTTTTGTTGAATTTTCATGCCAGCGCATGTTGGGCTTGTTTTTCGGTTAAATTACCTATTTTTGGCTTGTTTTTCAAACATGCTTGTTTTTCCAAAATAACCTGGCATCACTGCCAAGCGCACAGCAGCGATAACACAGGCAGGTGTAGGGAGTCAGACTGTACGATCCGGAACCGTCGCTTTTGAAACATTGCGTTGCGTCATCTAATTCGCGTACATTTTTGCATCAGTAAAAGTAATTACCGTAAATCAGTAAAAGTAATTACAGAATTTGCCTATAACGGCACCTCTAGGGCATTGCATAAAGAACGCTATTACCGAATTGACATTATAAGCGAATTGAAACGAATGTAAAAGATGCCATCGGGACCGAACAAAACGTAACGTTACAGGCGAATTGACGTTACAGACGAAGCCGTTATAAAGGAATTCAACGGTATACAACAGATTTACATAAGGTTTCAGGCCCCATGCGGATTAAACTAAAAAGTTAGTTTATTTTTAAGGCAAATTGTTATTTTCAGGGCAAATTTTTTCCGCCCCCCCAGTAAAATGCCTTCCCGCACGCCTATGTTAATGATGCACTTAGTAGGTAAGAACTTGCTAATAAACTGACAAAAGATCTGTAAGCAATTATTTTCCTTAAACAATGAATTGTCACATCCAATAATCGCATTTAACTGAAAGAGTTCTTCGGCTGGGAACCACAGCTACAAGACTTGACCTACTTTTCTCTGCCGTCTTTTCGCTGTTGTGACGTAACAACATGAGACAAAGCAAGTGAGCGTGACGTCGTAAACTGCCAGGAGTAGATGGCTTCGCGTGACGCAACTATGACGTGGGTGCTTGTCATAGCCATGAACAGAGGCTCTATGACAACACAAGCACGAATAACCTGTTCTGCCACTAAATATAACCGATAGGATATCTACAACTTACGATTTAAAAAAAAATAACAGATGGGTGACAGCATACACAGTGAAATACATAATTCATCAAAATGAGTTCGATTTCAAACTTAGAGACATGTGGCAAAAGATGTGTCCATGAAGAGAGTTATGGCACTGGAGCTTCAAAAACGATCTTTCCCAGAAATGAAAACAAATCCAATAAAATGCAAATTAACTAAGCTTAATAAACAAGTTATGGACGCACATTACCAACTAGAAGTTCGCAGTTGTTGAACGGTTCCTTTTTTCAGGCTAAACACGTTTTAATGTGCAATTACTGAAGCTGCAAGCAAAAGATATAATTGGCTGAACAGAAGTTTTACCCATATCGATGAACTTGGAGTCCATGGGAGTGCCGATAGCATTGCACAGCACAACAGCATACGGTCCAATGTCCTCTTCGGAACGCGTCGCCAGGCAACAGTGTTCATGCGACGCAGTCACAAGAAGTAACTGCTTGACGTACCTGAAAAGTCAAACCGTTTGTTTCAAATGTCATCAAAATCATTGATTACAAATAGATAACACGCCTCCGAGCACTTCCAAGAGGAAGACACGGTTCATATTAACAGAGTAAGTCTGAAAATTGTTGGCAACCGGGACCTACTTGACGTATTTGGCTTTATTCTTCCAGTCCCAAAAGATCAGAGTGTGGTCGATCCTGTCCGGTTTCATGAACGCGTAAACGACGCTGTTTGCGCAATATCCCCACTGCGCAAGATGACGTTTTTTAACTGAGTGAATAACACGAGAGATTTTCTCGAAACTTCAGTCATAGTTTTGATTTCATTCCTTTGCGCACTTTACTCTTACATTGACATGAGGAAAGGCAAGTTATGGAAATGATGAATGGTAACAAAGAACTGGTTATCACAAAAAGAAAAAAGTATGCGAAATGGCATCCACTATATCTACAAAATATTATGTTTAGCCATCAATGCAACTACAAAGAACATGCAGAAAGTAAAAACCGTTTGCTTTTGACGAATACAGTGCAAATCAGACTTGCAACCCGTCGGTTGACACATTATGCCGCCGATAGTTGGGGAGCAGAAACAACTGTGCACGATAGTAGCCATAAAATTAACTAGAAGTTCTTGCAATTAAAAAAGACAAACCATGTATCACTCGAACGTGTAGAATGAGTAGAGAATTGAAACACAGTTATAATTTTGTTTGAAGGAAAAAGGGTCTATATTTATGCACAAAACGAAAAATTCAGTTCCAAAAGTCTACTCAACAAGGCTTAGAACAGTTTTGCTTCTGGCCCCCAAAAAGCGTGACTCAGTACTTAAAGGTAAACCATCACAATGCAGCAAAATTTTACTATCGCTCTTAGAAATAAAATTGTGGTTTTGCTCAGCTACATCAAAAGAAACAATAATATAACTGCGGGATTTTAAGAAGTGAACAAGAATAAACAACGGTGCATAAGCAACATTTCTACGTTTGAAATGCAAACAATCTCTTCGTGATTGCAGGACAAGCAGAAGAAAATAAGAAATCAGGTGTGATACTTGGAAAAACTGGTGATACATTTGGCAATCGCTATGACAACGTTCCTTTTTCAATACTTCTGAGTGAAACTTGATTTTGGTATTCGCAAACATGCTTTTCCACGCAGACCACAGGAAAACTACTACCCTTTCTCTGGCAACAATATGTCCAAGGTATTAACCAAATATTTGAGTATGACTGCCTTCATTCACTGTGTATGACTTCCCTTTGGCGACAACAACGCTGCAGCCGCTCATAAGTAACTAAGATAACACATGTGTGTGATGGAAACATTTTGCAGTGTGAGCAAAACGTTCAGCCCGGACCGTGCTAGTTTTTCGCTACGTAAGGTTTTCTAGCGTAGTTGCTAGCAGGTCAACGGCTTCATTGTGAGCTTCTACAGTTCTAAGTTTTCAATCGTAAGTGCTTTTGAATCGTAAGCATAGACATTAGGCCAGGTTCGTATGGGTTTCCCGTTGCGCGAGGAAACGGTAATGTGACTGCATACACAGTATAAGTCCTTCACTACTACGATACGGTTCTTTCACACGAACCATTCGCGATCGAAGCCAGTTCTATCGTTTATGCTGATCGAATTCAAACAGTCACTCCAACTTCGAAGTACGCTAAAACATCAGACTTTTTGTATTTTGAAAAAACCTTACCCTGCGGTGCCAACGATGTGGCTTGATCTACTAACGCTGCAACTCTGCAGGAGATGACAAGTCTTAACCGCCTCGGTTTGCAAACACGTGGATAAAAACACTGAACACATTTTACACGCATGTATTCATTTCACGGCAACTCTCGCCGCAGTCGTGCTTCACCGGAATTGGAAAATTACAATTCTGTCTGCAATTCGTTCCAATCCAACAGACGCGTGTGAAGCTCCGCGAACCCAGGAGCTTTGAAGTGCAGTTTCGCGTTTACTCAAAATGAAATAAAGTACATACAAAAGTTGCATCAGGATGACTTTGCGGTAAAATTAAAACTATGAAGCAATTTTTTCGATTGGTTACCACGCAAAAGAAGGTGCAAAGCTTCTCACGCATTACCTTATAATCCGGTCTGATGTTGGCGAAATAGATGAAGGAATCGACCGCCAAAGCAATTCGAAGACTTGCTTTTTCCCAGTCGAACGACGTTAAGTTTTTTCCAGGAACTTTCAGCGTGTACAAAGGCTACAAACGACAACAACGACCAAGTTTATGCAGCGCGTGACCGTTCATCGAAAAAACCATCGAACTCAACAAAACAGAACGTGTGTGGCTCGGAACGTGCCGGTGAGATCAGACATGTTGGAACACAGCAAGCATTTGATGCTGGTTTATCAATCAGATTGGCGAGGACTGGAATTTCACATTCTGGAATTGTTTTTGCTACTGTCAGTCGCCATTTTTACCACAAAGAAAAGTTCGCGGTGCTTTGACAAGCAACAAGGAACGCTTCATCGAAGTAGATGCTTGCGGTCTATGTTAAGAAAGCATGGACACTCGGCAACCGCCAATCAATGCAAATAGTTATTCGATCCTATATCAACCCGCAAGTAACTGACGGACAGAATCGTCTCCCTGGCAAGCTAAACGTAAAAACCGGGACCCCATTTAGCTTACACTTCGGTTTTGGCATTCTTTTGGTTTTCAGTAGGTTGTTGTCTTTTTGCGTTTTTCGGAGTATTATTCGGTGATTTAGGGTTTTGGTATAGCCATCCACATCCGGATTAAGCATCAAATCTGAAGTTCTTTTCTGAGTGTCGGCTAGTGGGCCCCTTACGTTGGACAGTGGGCCCCTTACGTTGGACAGTGGGCCCCTTACGTTGGACAGTGGGCCCCTTTCAGCAAAGTTTCCCCCTGATTCAAACCTCGAGTTACGCCAATGCTCACAAGCATACATGTTTGTATGTCCAGACAACTGCTGTAGGTACATCAAGTTATCCGCAATGGCTGTGGTCTCATGCAGTTTCAAACACCACCGACGCTCCAATGAACTTACGTCACCAAATATACTGCAATAAACTTACGTCACCAAACGTGCTAAAAAACTGAACGACATTTATATCCTTGTCCTGATGTAAGGAGCGCTGGGAGCCAGCAACCGCAAGGAACGATCCTGTTTCATTCCACTTGGCATCAACAACTGTCATTCTTGCATCGATCAAAATGGGTCCTGGCAAAAATATGCAGCGCGTATCAATCGAAAGTTTGGTAGCAGAGTGTAGACGGTCTGTCATCTCTTCAACTGCCAGGCGCAGCAATCAAATACGCATATAGTTCAAGGTGATTCACAACAGCTATTAAAAACACAATGCCATTAATATCATGACAATGCACTTCGGAAAGCTCAAAAGCACATCCCCAACCACTGTGATCAGTGCCCATAAGAATATATCTACTTCGCTATAATTAATGTTTCCTTTAGGGAAGCTATTTGAAGTAAATGTGTGCGTGTTTTGATAACAAATTTTCAATAAATGAGCACCACTGAGTGTATTGGGGGTAAATCCGGTAATCTTGTTTGATAAAAGGGTAAGATATGTAATAAAGGTTAAGAACCACTGTTCTCGTCGAACCAAACTATCGCTCACAAAAACATCAGACGAAACACATTACGCACTTAAAAATTAAACCGACAAAGTCCATTTGCTAAACGATCAGTGGGGGTGATGTCGACTGAAAACTGCGCCAACTCAACCTCTGCCCCAGTCGCGTGCAATGGACTTCACGAACGAACAACAACAACCACTCAGCATCGATTTACCTCTTTGTGGAAACACAACTATGTTTAATGTCAAACAGAATATCAACATCTAATGAAGAAATAGCCGCGTATACGTTTTAATTTACTTCAATCGCGCCATAACATACATACTTTAGCAAAACTAAATCTGCGAATTAACTCTGCAAACAACTAACATTACGAATAATCCTCGTTGCATGAGACAGAAAAAAATCCAGATGCGCAGGTTAGTAAAAATTGTAAAACTATTCGGGAAAAGCATGGCACCATACGTACTGTCATCCGCTTCGTTCCGCATTATTTGGCACCTTCCATTGTCAAAGCACACCGCAAGGCAGGGGCAGTCGGGCTCAGCGTACCCCAAACGACCATTGTACCAGTCCAGCGCTGCAAGGCTCACAGCGCCAGTTACATTGACCAAGCAATACAGCTCCACCTTTCCCTGGCAAGCAACACGCTTTGTAGAAGCGATAATTAAAATACTTCGGAAGAAGTATTGAAAGAGGACAATTTTCATTAAGATCGCAAAATGCTTGCCAGTCACCTTCACCAGGACGCTGATTTTCCGTCGTGCAAGCCTTTTTACAATATAGGCACAAATCAGCGACGTGTGGAGCAAAAAACAAATTTCGATTGGTCAGTTAAAACTTTACGTAAAACCTACTGTATATTTCGAATGAACCAAGAGTTTCGACGCCTCGTCTGAACACATTAACCGTATATGGGGAAATTCACCAGCATTTTCAGCCCTAAACGTTTTGCAACTGCTTCCAGAAATCGATAGTTTGCAGGAGCCCGATAGAATAAACTGAAACTTGGAGACGATCCGAGCAATTTGAAAAACGTTAAAAAAACATATCCTCTCAGAGAGATACGAAATATTACGACTGTTTCTAAAAGAAGGTAGGTATTTGTTGCTAGTCGCTAGTCAGCAAAAATTCATGGCTTTATTTAACAAAACGATATGCACCAGATGCTTCGTTATATACACTGGCATGGACACAGACTCGAACGGTGTCATGTATTTTCAACGGGCGGTTATGCAGCATGTACATGCCAAACATGGAAGAATAACGTGTTCTGTGTAAATCGCTTTGGCGATTTTAGAGCAAAAAGCGTAGCTCTTACTGCCACATTATCATTTAACCACTCAACACAGCATAGAGACTGTAAGAACTAAAAAAAAGAAAGTTTACAGAGGAGCAACTGCACCAAGCCTCCTGTTACGAAACGTCTGCTTTTAAGCACGCGGCGTGTTAACAGTCAATCAAAAACTCACTATAGGATTTCCAAGGCTGTCGTAAATGTGAAGTTCTCCATTGGTTGTGCCAAACAGTATGATTTTCCCATCAGGAGACCACTGAAAAGCAAGTCAAGTTAGGGTACTCTCAACACAACGAAACCTGAAGCGAACATGGCTCAGCAGAATGCAGTATAAAAACGTGAAGACTTAAAACAAGGTAAAAACCAGCGGTATACAATTCCACAGCGTTTCCAAGTCGCGCACCATAAGAATTTTATTTCAAAGGGTCAGCTTCCTTAGCTCTTCGGCACAGATTAGAAATTACGCAGCAGGCAAAAGTGCGAATAATAACCACAAATCAGCAAAAATCGACATTATCTCAAACCGCATCTTCATCCTTAAAACTAACGATGGGCAATGCAGTCGCCTCGGACGTCTGAAGAACGGAGTGGCCCAAGAGTCAACGCTTGCACCTATGCTGTTTAACATCTTATCAGTGACATCCCCGACACCGTGTCCACCCAATATGGCTATGCTGATGACCTGGCCCTCCTGTTTTCCCACAAGTGTTGGAGTGAGGTGGAAGAGGTCCTTTCTCTGGATATGCAAAGAACTGCTGAATACCTGTCTGCATGGAGGCTCAGGCTGAGCACAGCCAAAACTACATGCACTGCGTTCCACCTGAATAATAGAAAATCCGGCCGTAAGCTTGCGGTCACCGTCAACTGTACCACCATCCCCTACACCCAAACTCCAGCTTACCTCGGAGTCACGCTTGACCGCCAACTCACCTTCAGGCAACACTTAGAAGGCCTCTGTGGCAAAGTCAAAGCCCGTAATTGCCTCTTACGCCTCCTGGCTGGCTCAACATGGGTGCCCATGCCTCTGTTCTGCAAACCTCAGCGCTGGGTCTGGTCTGCAGTGCCGCCGAATACGCCGCCCCAGCTTGGCGCCGTAGCTCCCACACTAAAAAGCTAGATGTTGCGTTAAATGATACTTTGCGCATCAACTCTGGGTGCCTGAAACCGACCTGCAGGGAGCTTCTACCAGTACTCTCGGGCATTCCACCGGCCCACCTGCGCAGGGAACATTCCACTTACAAGCTGGGGCTCCAGGCACAACCAAACACTAACCACCCCCTTCATACCCTTGTCCATAGTGTACAGTTTCTTGGCACACAGCGCCTGCGTTCACGACGCCCTTCCGCCGCCATGCTGCGGCGCTAATGAACTCCGGCTTCAAGATTCTGGAGTCATGGAGAGTGGCATGGGAAAGGGCCACGCCATCGGCCCAGTTTTTGGTCACCCCTGCCGTTTGTCTCCCGTCTGGCTCAGAGCTACCCCGTAGTCTGCGGGTAGCACTGAATAGACCAGTGTTTCTCAACCACGAGTCCGCGGACTCAAATGAGTCCATGGAAGGCTCTGGCTGAGTCCGCAAGCACCGGGGACATGCAAGTTTCTGTAATGCCCTCAGGCAATAATGACTTTGCTGTCTCACATGGCATTTATACTTTTGACGTAATGTGGTCATGAGCTTAAGCTGAAAGTTTTTATCCAAACTGCAGTTTGTTTTTGCCGTA
>JGI24159J19872_10002869_pt1 | contig 20977 bp, 14 predicted proteins | sample Ectturendosymbi4_FD_19872 | JGI IMG/M metagenome (IMG submission 19872) | reverse complement strand
GATACGCTTGCAAGTTTTAATCGTCGCAGAAGAATGAAAGCAGAAAGCAGGCAGATTCCTCAGAAGCTTGCCGCAAGGCTAGAGTTTTTTACTGTATCTGACTATAGTGGCAGTTCAGGCTTTTCCTGTTTAGTTGTGGCAGTAACAAAAATTGTTTTGATATAGTGCAAGATCAAACGCACGGTGAATGTTTTTTTGAAAACTTCGCATATAATGTGCAACACTTTTCGATAATAGCAAAAAATTAGATTAAATTAAAAAATTTCTGCAAGTACATGGCAACCAACAGTCCAATACCAAACTTAGTAAATGCATGAAACTTGATAGGCCTATACAGTTGAGATTTGTTTCCACATAATACATCATCCACTTTCGAATCATTTAATTGTCCTCGCCTTACCAGGCACAGTAATTTGCGATGTTTAACTCTAAACACAACTCTTCTTTCGCAGCAACATCTTGTGATGAAATGCAAAGGAAAGACAAAGCAACATGAATTTTTTAGCTGTTGAATGATACTGAAGCTATATTTCATGCGCCTGACGTCAGAATAAAACAATACCCAAGCCTTCTCCTCACTAAATGGACAAACAGTGCAAGAAACATTTGTGTTTAGTATAATTTCCTCAGATTTTTCTTCTGTCATTTGTATGTACTCTATTTAGTGCCATTTTCTAACATCAAATAGTATAGGTAGCTAATCGGCTTCCATAAATTATGTTTTGTGTGTTCGTATGATAATGTAACTTGTTATATGAAAAAAAAACATGAGAAAATGGAAACAAAAAATGAAATGGTTAAAATTAGAAAGAGTACATTTAAACGCTTAAACTTCAAAACATCACGCGCATAGCAAAACGTTTTTAAATCTTTTTTCGTTCAACAGCCATCAAAACAATTTCTACATTGTTTTGCATTGCGTCATAATTACGTGCACGTCAGCAAGCATAGTTTACAGAAATGTGGAAAGGAAATTGAGAATTTCTTCAAAAATTGCATTGATTTGCTTTAAATAACAACCGAATGTCACCAAAAAGTTGTTTTTGTAATAAAATGCTTAAATAGGAAACGACTGAAAAATTGGTTTAAGAAACTACCTTGGTCATAAATATTATTCTGGGGAGAACGAACTTTGCAAGTCTCGCAAGGTTATGAAAGGAAAATAATCTAATTTTTCCTGATAATGAAATCGATCAATGTCAAACAAAATTTCGTGCGCTTTATCGATTGCTGAGCTATTTTCTTCTAACAAAATTGTTTGTTTCGTTAGATTTGCTAGTGATTTGTTTCTTATCTGTCTATGTTTAAGAATTGTGTAGTTCTAATCTACGTGGCATTGATAGATAATCTTGCACTTACGAGATTTTGGAAAAAACACTGGATTCGGTCACAGATTCTATTTTCCGTAACTGTAACTGCGTGATCCTATTTCGACCATAAGCTTTGAACTTAGAATACTGCCCACTAGCAATTAAAACTTTTTAGTGGAATCGAAAGGAAAACAAGCAGGACAACCGAACACAAATTGCGTAATATTTTTGCTTGGCTTATGACTGTTTGATATAAAGAACTGTTGCATGCGTTCACGTAAAAGTTTATTTTTATGATAAAGCTAAGAAGATAAAAACATTGCGATGAAACTCGTGCAATCGTTGATTACTTTAAAGAAAAATCTACGTTTTAAGTAGAAACAAAACATCGGGTATGAAATAAAGTTTTTGCACCATATCCTCCTGTTCTTCATTCACAATGGTTTGTTAAGATGCTAAACATAGTTGTTGTTTTTACTTGCGTGAGCTCAATTACTTTTGAAGACATTTGAACCTGAGTGTCTGTTTTTCATTGAAATATTTGATTTTATGTTTTGTATGATGTTTTTGTTTTACTTCTGATGACTTTCGCTTTTATGCTTGTTTTTAGATTTTTATCTATGCATAATTCAATAGCCACGTAGTTAATGTTGCATTTAATTTTTATGTGCATCTTTTTTGTGGATGTAGTTTGTGTCTACTGGCATAATATAACCTTGAAAAAAGCATTTGATTACAAAATATTGAATCATGCAAAAGAATTTTAATTGTTGGTTTGAAACAAAAATTTAGAAGAGAGCTACTGCGATAATTAGATAAGCACACCACTTAATTTTAAGCAACTTAGTCTCCACAAACACATCTGCAAGATTTTGATAGGATGTGGATTTCACGCAACACTACGCATCCTCAATCCACAAATCTTATTCATATCGATAATTGCGAATTTGTGTATTCTGTACACGCAGGGTTTCTTAATGATGTGATGTTTGAAATCACCATAACACTACTGAATATACAAAAGAGTTGCGCTACACAAAACTACAGCAATGGATTTTCATCAGATTTGTCGACAGAAACACATACAGTATGATGAAAAGACTTTAGCAAAATATTTATAAATTGCCATCCGTTCCTGCTTTGTATTGTTTCTTAAAAAGTATGCAAGTGAAACTTGATTTGATCATCAAACGATCAATGACAATTTTTTTGATTTAACCGCATTGAACCATCATCATGCTTGATCTCAGAACACTACTCCCTGGCCTCACTACCCATAACATTCCTTGCCAACCGTTGTGTCTTCCCCATCGTCCATTCAGCATCGCCCACGCACAGGTATTATGCAACCATGCTCCTCCGTACGTCGAAGCGCAGTTGCCATCTGTGAACCTGAAAAAGATTGTCAGAGCCAGTAGGAGACCACCAAAAAACTTGCTTGGTTTTACATGCATTCAGTAAAAACCTATGCTGCACCTACCTGGCGTACATTGGGAAATAACCTAAAGTAAGAAACAAAAGCCAAGCTAATGATTTATCACAATGACGTCGTGTTCTTCGTCTGGGAAAATAGCTGCACGCATTGTTAGAAAAGTTTCACAAACATAACATTAAATAGAAGACACTAAACCAGAAACTATTAAAACGGTCTATATGCTCGGGATAAGATGTGAGGATGTGAAATCAGATCAACCAGCTTTACAGACTATAAGTTAGCAAAAAATTAACAAAAAAGGTTTACCGTCCAGTAGCAACAATGAATCATATTTTGAAGACGATTGTTGTATCACCAATAATTTACCAAAACTACTTAAAGTAAAGATTGCTGATTCACTTAACTGTAAAGTTTTTTGGGTTGTTGAAAGTAGTGTGCACATGGTCTTCTCAGACTGAGGGGATCTGTTTAAGAAGTTCCGTTGAATCTAGCTGACATAAGTTTCAAAGCGCAAATACGTCAATTTGTACAAGACCTGGGAGGGTTTTGAAAATCAGTGCAACTCCAAAGTACCAAATTACCTCTAAGAGTCAATTTCCTATGTTTGAAGTTTAGGGCGACTTTACTGATCTTTAAATAAAAAAGAGTGTTTTTAATCTTATGCAATTTAAATATGATTTTGTTCCCAGACAAAAGGCCTGACAAGTGCATGCCTTCTGGGTCGGTTACCAGATATCGGGCATATTTTAGATAAATTTTGCTAAACTAAGCACAGAAAATGCGCAACAAAAAACACTGTTCCTCAACATCTTGATTTTACTTTTCAACAAAGAGTAATGCACCGCAATAGCTGCACAGAAAATTATTTTTTGTTAATTTGTAAAAATTAACTGTTCAAACTTGTGTTTAAGAAACTGATTCTAAAAAACATATCCTGATGTCTTTTCTTCCTCCAAACAGTTTCTTAGTGTGTTTTTCAACCGCCTCAGCTTGATAACACTTGAAAGTGAAAGCTCTTGATAGGAGTTTATCTATCAATCGGATTTGTTTATCCGTTCGATCAAGACGTGCTATTGTAAATGAGCAAACCAGCAATTGGTTATTTAAAGGAAACCAAAACATCATGCAGAATTACTACACCGGCAGCTCATGGCTACAGAGCTCTGGATTAGAATCTAATTGCAAGGATTTGATTTTTATCAATGTTGTGTTTGGCGATTCTGATGTTATGTGTGCTGAACAAGCGTTGAGGTATTAGGTCATGTTTAGGTGGATCTGCGGGAAGGACGTTGGAGTTTAGGTTGGCATAGGTTTGGATTGCGATAAGAACGGGGCTAAGATTTACGTTCGTATTTACTTTAGAATAGAGTGTGGGCAAAATGCAGAGTAAGTGGGAAATTAGTGGTTACGTTAAAGTTAGTGCTTGTGTTATTTTGGAATACAGCAGTCTAGACCTGCATTGTGGTTCTAGTAATTTAATGGTGCGATATATACTAATCACACGCTCTAAGCTCTTTGACAGTTATGCCAAATGGGCAATTTTTTAACCATTTGTTAGAAAGCTAACCTCAAACGCTTACCTATATGGAGGGGCTGCGCTCTGGAAAGAAATCGAACAGAGTCTGAAAATCTTGCCCTATGTCACTTTCTGCAAACATTATAAGGATCGTCTGTTAAACTATGAATAGGTTTTTGCCCAACCATATATGGCTATATACTTTTTAATGGTAAAATGTGACTTCTCTGTGAATATGATGAAAACGAAATTTGTTTGATTGTATTTTTCGTTTTGTGAATTATGTGCTTTGCACAGTTGTTGTTGCTTTTGCGTTTGCGATGCTTAAAATGTATTTATGCATTGTAGCATTGTCTTTGTTTTAACAAATCTTTAGGGCGCCTCGACTAGATAACTTCAAGGTTTTTTCGGCGTCCTAGTTGCGAGTACTTGTTAGCAGTGTTTTACTTTCGCATTGCTATATTGTATCGTAACCAATAAACTTCTACTATACGGCTAAACACAGTATTTCTTCAAAATACAAATAAGGTTATGAGCACAAACATGTAACATCACTCTATAACACAAACTGAAAAATGAAAACAAGGAGATAAGTTCAGCATTTTAGACAAAAACGAAATAAAAAAATCACATTAAAAAACTTTGTAATATGTCAATAAAAAAATGAAGAAGTGCAGTTTCGACAAGTTCAGAAACTTGCCTTGTAGTCCCAGAATTTGTTAAATGGGTACAAAATTGCGTTTATACGATAATGGCTCATCTGCTTCTGAAAGTTTGACAAAAAAATCAGTAAAAACCTTTTCTTGATACCACACACGCTGTGGTATAAGAAAGTATTCATCAATCTGCATTTACGATTTGTTGCAGAATTGTTTACAAAGTTTTGTGTTTTACGTTTGTTAAATCATTTGTTTCACAGTAAGATTTTAACGACAACGATACACTTCAAAATGCAAATTTTTTTGAAGGAATTGAATTTTGCTATTTTTCTGCAATGCAAACATGATCCGGGTCTATCATTGTCAATGAGTTATTCATGCCGACTCCATTCTTAAATATTAGGAAATAGTTCTAGCATACTGTATCATTCTGTTAAAGAAAGTCATTAGAGACAAGTTAGTGTTTGGCCATAACTTGTCATTTTATTAAGGAAGACTATTTGTTGATTTTTTATCTCAACTGGTGCTACATGTGCACATTTTTGAAATTACAAAAATTGAATAAAGAAGGATAGCAAAACGTGTACAAACTGCTGTTCCAACTCACTGGCCGTTGTCTCTATTGACAGTTGTAAACGGTTGGTTATTTGTTTGGGCGTGAACAGTGTCTGGATTCATTGAGTCTCCTGCTCTTCCAGTGTGTCCGGAGAACTGAACTCGAAATAATTCAGATTCGTCTCCAACGCTGAAAGAGCTAACAACAAAGGTGTAAGTCACAAAGCTACATATATTGCTGAATAAAAGCAAAGCCATCTTCATATTCCTGCGTGCGCATTCGTGTAAAGAAAGTAAAGCGCGATTTTTTGAACGCATTTTTGTTGCGTCAACGTTTGAAAAATAATAATCAACCAAAAATATCGTAAATAGCAAAGATTGAAAATATGGCAGATAAATGCGTAAAATTGTTTCCGTACTGCTTACAGCCAATGTTCCTTTTATGGTGCTCAACTTCGCAAATGCGCAATACCACCAGACCATTTGCGCAGTGAAATCTCTTTCTTTCGCACTTGCAACATTCCAAATTTATCGCATAGCCCTTTTACCGCTTGAAACTCTTCATGTGCGGTGTGTGTCTATGTGGTTGCGTAATTGCGTGCACACTAAAATAAACATTTGCTCAGTGCACAATTTTCTTAGAGGGAACACTGCTTACGGCTCTGGTATGAATGAAGGTTAATCGAGTAATTACCTGAAATTGGTTAGTTTTTACAATAAAGCAGGTGTGCCACGGATCACATCGCTGGCCCATCATGCAGTGTATTACAGGTCAAAAGTAAATTTTCTCAATACGCCCGTGCATCGTGCATGAGGATCGAAAGTTTAAATATTTAGTAAACACTCAAAAGTAGCCTTTAAATCATCGGATTAACTGTTTCTTCTCACATAATTTACATATGTTCCTCTACGTAGTTAGGAACATAATTTTACTGCTGCTGACTTGAAAATCTCTTGCATTTTCAACAGTGGATGGGTTTTATCACTTAACGGGAATGGAACAATGAAATTGGATTTTTTCACAGTAAAAATATTCAAATCTAGTAACAACACTGATTTCATTATTAGATACTTCAATATTCAGAAGAAAAAATTATGCTTAATTAATATTAAATGAACTTACGTAAAGAGTCATCCAAAGTTCGCGAAATTTTTATCAAAAGTACGTTTTTCTTAAAACAAGAAGGAAATACGCCCTGGCGTTGAATGACCAAACCATGTGCGGTTTTTGCATATTTTAGCAAATTGATCGTGGAACATTCCTCAAATAAACAAAAAATTTAACCTCTGGAACAGTGAATTCCACAGTTTGTAGCCTTGTTCAATAAGCGCTGTAACAGGCGAATTGTCAACAAATCGACAATTGCTATCTTTCACTGCATAGAAGTGTTAGCGAAAGACTTATTTGTCTAATCTAACAATATTTGACCACATTTATTCTATTAAACCAGGATTAACTTCGATTAGTTGAGCTTGCATTGCATTTCCTTTCCGATATTTTCAGGAATGTCATTTGACAAGTTGGTTGAATCTTCCTGATTAAATCTGCAATGAACTTAAACGAGCAGGCTTCCAGCAGAAAATTCTTCTTCTCATAAGGTTAAATAGCGTACGGTTGCTTCTTTGCAACAGCGTTTTATTTAGTCATCAAATGTTTTGAGCTGCTAGATTTTGAAGATTTCGCCTCCATAAACAATGTCAAAAACTGTGTCGAAACCAACAAGAATTTAAAGACCACAGAAGCTGATTACTAAGCGTTCCCTCCATGAGGAAGTTCCCTCCAAGCAGGGCTGGCACGACAGTGAGAATGCTGTTGGTTCACGTGTGAGGCGAACACAGAGACATTAGATCAGACGTTACCACATGGGACACCGCGACGCCCTGGTGCCCCTTTTGGGTTTGCAAGGGTGTCGCCAGCTTGCAACCACTTTTGTTGGCAAGATCTCACTATTTTCGAAACACTTGCTCAAACCTAATTGAAGTACGTGTAATGGAAAAATGATAATTCGCTGATATGTTTTGGATTGAAGCCTGCGCAGAGTACACTTATGCATCTAAAGAACTTCCCAAATTGAATTTCTGTGACTATTTCGTACTTACGCAAAGCTGGCTTTTCCGCTGTTGTGCTAATAAAAACAGAATATTTTTGAAGAAAGTTGTGGTAAAGAAATGCGCTCAGCCCTTAGAAACATTCCGTCGTGTTTTGAGTGTTCTATGCTACAAGCAAGGTAATGAATTGCATTAAATATCAATCTGTGAATAGTTATTATGCGGAGCTTCGTTAACTTTATTCATTGCATTAGCTCGTCGTAAATCGACACACGTCGCGGACCACTGTATCAGATGATCGCACTGTAGGTTAACAGATTTCAAAGGTTCCTGGCAGTAGTTTCCGTAACTGTGACGTAACAAAAAATGCCTGCAACGTAAAATGTAATCTCCATTACACAGTTAATCCACAATAAAATTTGCTACAGAAGAAAGACAGCGTAGAACAGTGAACATTTAGGCACCGATAGTGGGAAAAACGAATATCAGCAAGAAAGCATATAAACAAAATATGATGAGTAAGTAGTTCACATCAAGAAAACAGAACCATGTAATAGATGAGATTAAATTGCCCAAGCCAATTGCGAAACGAGATTCATGTCGAAAAGTCAAATTCATTATGTACTATAAAGTGTGATAAGAACTTCTTTGTGGCTTTTTAGGATTTATCTTAAGGAAAACTTTCAAACTGTGGCGGTATGCTGGATCATCCCATTATTCGTTGATAATGATAAATTTCTGAAGTAAGAATGGACAACTTTAGGAAACAGTGATTTTGGTTTGCAGCTGGTCTGGTGAAGTGAAGTGAATTGGAGTATTTTTTAAAAAAGCTATAACACGTTCGTGGTAATGTTATGATATTCGTGCCAAAATTCAATAGCTTTAATTTGTATATATCCTTTATGTGAATAAATCATTTGTTTATACAAAGGAGTTACGCAGAGTCAAAAAACGTGAGAGCAGGGATGTCCCATAGGATACAAAGCAGTATCGGATATTCATTTCAGTACTAGAATGAACATAAACTGGAAAACTAACATCATGGACTTTGTGAAAGCCAATAGCTTTTACTATAGTCATTTTTGCTGTGAACCAAACGAAGAAGTGTTTTTATATGCGAATAAGTATGGTTGATTAGTTCAGTTTCGCCAGTCCTGAACACCCAACCTATATTCAGCTCAAGAAGATTCCTTGTTCCAATTAACAATTTCAACCCTTAGTCTGCATCTTCTTGTCTTAGTAATGAGGTGCTGTTCATTCAAACCAGAAAAATAAGAATTTAAAATAGGTAAAGATGTAAACCTGCCTGCAATTTGAGAGGATGCAAATCAGTTTTGAAGATCTAAAACTGATTCCTTTCTTAGTAACGGCAATATACTTTTGATCACAAACAATCAAGCAGATTTATTAAAAATAGGTCATTTTAAAACAAACGAAATAAAAATTCAACATTGAAAGATTTGCAAACAGGGAACTGCAGTCAATTCTGTTTTTCCAAAGACCATGCTGGTAACTGTTTCAGAGAAAGAAAAAAACACTAGTAGCCAGCAAAGCACTACAGTGATGCAACGTAACATGAATTTAAAATCACCTTGTTAATTTTTTATTTCAAAAAGACTTTTGATTATTACTTATTTTCTGTATCATTTATTCAGAAAGGTTTGATATTTGTATTTCAATTTGCAATCTGGCTAAAGTTAAAAAGATTCCATTTTTTGCAGTAGGAAGTACTGTACGCGTATTTCTGCAAATAAAACCCTGAATTGTCAGTTTTTGAATACATGTAGATGTAATGCAAACAAACCTTGTGTCTCTATGAAATTGTTAAAACCGGATTTGTATTCAATATTTTTATTGCGTTAATGAAATCATCCGTAGTGTGATGCTATGTAATTCGGAGTTACCCAGAATTCTGAGAGCAAGTTTCCAAATCCGTTTCTGTATTCGTTCCACGTCCTGCTGTGAAACATCACTTCGCTGAAAAACCTTAACAAAGTAGCTAAGGTGGGTAATGTTTCATATCAATTACGTGCTTTCTTTATTTGATTACAACCTCAAAGTGGTTGGTAAGCAATTCAAAAATCGTATTAAAGTCCTTCGTAACAGATAAGTGTAAACAATTTCGAAATCCTACCTCTGCCCATTGCAACAAAATACTAATTTTCGCGGATACAAAACTTAATATAGCATGACCATTAGACGATATTTGAAGATGTAGATTCTATCAGTTACTACTTTTACCATCTTCAACATTTTCATATTTAACGTTTATCAAAGAGCTTTTTATGTGCTGTTTTGCAAACAGGTTTTGTTTGTTCTTAGTACGCCTTATATTTACCTCTCTTCTTTGTTTTCCACCTTCAAGGATTTCATGTTTTCGACGATGCTGTGATTGGCTGTTTCTGAATGTTATATTCAGTGTTTTGATTGATGTTGTTACCAGCGCAATTCACACCAGAATCAGCTTGACCAACAGAAAGTCTGACGCTAGACATTTTGAATTGAGATAGTTTTTGATTCAATTCTTGAAGCAGCAGGGCATGTGCTCCCAAAAGATGTGCTGGAAGGAAGTCATTGTTGAACAATTAAGATTTTCTCACAAAAGGTGCGATGCAGTTTGCCTCAAAACAGTTTTTATTTGAAACCTTTGATTGCTTCCAAAATTATGCAAATAATACATTGGTGTTTTTCTTCCAATATCCAGCTTGGTAATAAGAGAAAATTTACCACAGCTTAAAATCGCTTTTGATAAGATAATTCCAAACTTTTAAAGCAGTGAGCAAAAGCAGGGATGCTGGACCGGAGCGCGGCAGATAGATGTTTTGCAAGGACACAGAGCTCACACCAAAATTTAGGAGCCGGAGTCTGAACTCAGCTCAAAAATTAGAACCGGAGCTGGAGTTACGGCTATTTGGGAGATAGGTCCAAGTCCCGGCTTAGATACTTTTTGCCAAACTTACTGAAAACTAGACTTGCTTTTGCAAAGACAGTGCTCTTTACAGCACAACCAAACGCAATCGTTCCGAGTTACGCCACCAGACTGCAACAATGGATCTCTTATATCGCACTAAGGCTGTATAGTGTATAGTATCGTAACTGGAGAGGCTTGTTGTTACTTGCGGAAGTAAGAGAAACGTTGTAAACTATCACATCACATTATTTTGATGTCAGAATTATCAAACCTGATAACCGGATAGGTATCAAAGAAAAAACTTAAAAGAACTAAGCTGCAATCAGTAGGTATATAATAAGCCAGCACTTACCAACCGGGGGTCCATCGATCCTCAGGAGTCTACAGACAGATTTTACGGTCCATGACCATGGGCGTCCACAGGATGGGGGCGAAACGGGCATTACCCCTGGAAATTGGGACTAAGAAGCAAAAACTTCTGGAAAACGTGAAATCAGCACTTTAATTCTGATTAGTTGGGTTAATTCTTGCAATGACAGTTTGTTTGCCGATATGGCACTCACACTGCACAAGAGTCAGGTTGACTGTTTTGGTAACATGCAGTTATAAGCTTGCAGTTCACTAAATTCGCCTCTTTGCCTGCAGAGGCAGGTTGCGAAGCTCGGGAGCGAGTTGTTTTATTATTGGCCTTTGTTGCGTAACAATAACATGACAACAAATTTTCGAAGATGCACTTCAAGTCATGGTGGAAGGCATTTTGCCGCATGTAACTGTTGAACGCAGACATCTTGGCAGAAGGTAATGCAGCGAGACAGCGACTGCTGATAACGGTAAGGCACGTAGGTTTATAGTGGACACCAATGGCAGGCGAATTGCGGGTCGCCGACATATTTTGCGTGACTCTTCTAGATGAATAGCAATATCTCGAATTCATAGAGTTATTGCTTCAAATTTAACCTTTAAAGGTTGTTTCATTTATCAATGTATTTGCACAAGTTCGTGAAGTTACTCACCAGCAGTCTTCCCTGCAAAAAAATTTTACATTGAGAAAATATTTGTTTCAGTGCGCACGCAATTCACAAGCACGTAGACACACAACCAGTGAAACGTTTCGAAAGGGCTGTGCGATGTATATACGATATCAAATTTGGAAGTGCCCAAGAATTGTTGCAAGTGCCCAAGAATGAGATTTCTCTGCGCAAATGCTCTGGTGGTTCTCCGCATTTGCGCATTTGCGCACCTTAGAGGGAGCACTCGTGGTCACCAGGAAGCCTGCGCGATTTGATAACAACGACAGTGAACATAAATTGCAAGTCAGGCTATTTAAGTTCCCAGGAGAAAATTTAAATTTTTCAAAGACACATGTTGTCAAAAGCATTCTGTCATTTTCCCAATGCCAGAATGAGAACGAATGTTTTTTGCAAAGAGGCAATTGCAGACAACGAAGTGGAAAAATACTGAGATAAATTGTAAGACTTCTGGAGAGGTTCCGAGCCAGATTTGACCATTTCCAAGAGTTTAAACCACGCTTGGAATTCCTTACAAATCCATTCAGTGTTAATGTATCGGTGATGGCTGTGCAGTTCGCTACCTGTTTGTTACAAACGTGTCTGCTGTAGAAATAAAACTGACCGAAATGCAAGAAAATCTGGTTTAAAAAGACGTTAGTCAATGCCACTCTTCTCTACATTTATTTTTAGTGGCAGGTTTTACAACGTAAATAACAAGAATTCAAAATACCAATGTATAACTCATTCCTGTGTATAGCACAACATATCGCTGTGAACTTTTTCTTCAGTTATGAAGTTAGTAAAATTAAACCACCGTGCAACTCTGAACACTTGGGAGAATCAATTTGCACAGCTTTAACAACGTACTGTCCAGATATTCGGGGACTAAAAAATCAAACAAAAACTTTATACTGACAATTACCGTACATCATTTAATGTAAAACTTCCATTCTCTATCGTATTTGTATTGAACCCACAAACTGGTTTTGAGGTTCTTCAGTGTTTTTGGTTTTCTGCAAATGACTCTTATATTGAACACGTTTGCGCAACCCTGGTTTATATTATGTGTAAGAAGCACTGCCGCCAACAAAGCGCATTTTTTGCAACCAATGCTTCCTGCGCAAATGCGCAGCACCACTAGATCATTTGCGCAGTTAAATCTCATCTCGCGCATTTGCAACATTCCAAAAAATTAGAAAAACAAGAAAACAAGAAGATATTTGAATTAAATGTGTAATTTGTTCGTATATTAATAAAATTTTACACTATTCTAAAAATTCTCAAAGTTTGCAATTCATTTAGAACTCTGCTAACTCAGTCTTAACTTAAAATATCCATGCTCACTAAAACAAACATTTGCTCAGTGTAAAGTTTTCTTACAAGGGAAACACTGGATGCAACTGTTGCCGTAACATTGGACATTTTCTTTTTTGTATGCGTCCATTTGCGTTGCATCGCCAGCAACCTGATAAAGGCAAGCAAAATGTCGACTTTGCTTGCCCCTGGAAAAATTCCTGCGGACGCCCATGTCCATGGCCTACTGTACATATGTCTAAGATAAAAGCAAAATAGCGAAATACCCAATTACCCGCCATGGTGGTCTTTTGCAAAAGACACCATATCGACCGCAGCTCTAAAATACAGGCTACAGGGCAATGCAAGATTGCCTCATGCGAACCACCTGTGTTTATTCACTTTATCAAAGGTATGCAATTTGCAATTACAGTATTATCCAACCCCTAGGAACGATGATTGCGCACAACTCTATTCATTGGACACTGAGATTGTTATGCAACAATCTCAATTTGTTACGTAATGAGTTCCATCAAGCATCATGATTTTTTGCCCGCAAAGCGAATTTTAGCTTTTCCTAGTAGAGACCACTTGTACGTAACAGTCTCAGCTGGTTTTACGAAAGGTGTCTTCAGCTTTGTACGAAATGGTCAAAAAGGTCGCATGACACTGAAAAGGTTGTGATTCACTGCAATAAGCCATAGAGGCTGCAGCTGGAGCCATGTTGTGAAAAAAGAGAGCTTCGGAGCCGGAGCCATACTCATGAAAACCATAGCTCCGGAGCTGGAGCTGGAGCAGGAGCAGTTTCATTTTTACGACGACTCCGCAACCCTGAGCAAAAGTGAGGCCACGGGCTACTGGAAAAAGGAAGAATGTGTTAGTTGATCGCCGTATCTGTTGTGCTACAAAAAGCGAAACTTCGCCAATCTGTTAATGAAAAAATAAATTAAGTTGAAGTATAACAAAATTTGAAATCTCAAGGCCAGGCTTTACAAATTAACAATAAACCACTCAACGAGTTATATTTTACACAGGGTACCCATTTTGAATCCTTTTGGTTGGCGTTGCGTTACGGGGTGTAAGCGAAGAATAATACCCACACTTCATATGATGCGCGAACAGGTAATAATAGGGTGATTGCGGCGTGTGATCTCTACTGTTGCTTGATGCCACTGTGTGAAGCTTTGCGCTCTTGCTCCTCGGGCGTTCGAATCGCAACAAAATGCGGCGCTGTGACCAGGATGTGAGGGCCAGGGCAGGTACAACCTTCACAAAAAGCACGTTTTTTGTGCTTAATACTTTAACTGCTTTGGTTGCTTTTCCCCACAACAACAAGTTTTTTAACCAAAGTTTTGAATAAATTGTAAACTCATTTAATGCGTCGATGCGCCAAGATATATTTTCAAAACATTTATGAAACATTTAAATCCAGTTCAGGTAACCTGAGAAACCTCAGCATATGGATATTATTTTCCAAAATGAACAAAAACGGTTTAGAAGCACAGGTGCACTTTTTAATAACTCTGCAATTATTGTCAAGCTCATTTGACTCGAAAAAACAAATTAAAAAAAAATATTTTCCCTAAGAAATTGTTGGAGGCACTCAAAGGTATGTTTAGCCAAAATAGCAATATTCATTTTACACTGGCCATGCGCGTCGACTCAATTTGTCTTACTAGGGAATTCCCTCATGGGACGCAGTTGCGAAGCTTGCTCGTTCATCAAAATCCCAGACTTGTTTATGCAAAATTGCATTGCAGACCTCACGCACAGGTTTATATTATATCACACGTTAGACATCCACACCAATCATGACAGTAATTTCCCATTACTAAATTAATACAAAATTTATGATTACCTCGTTAGGACTGCTCGACAGAACGCTTAGAAAAAATCAGCTACGGAAAGAATCTGGTTATATGTTGTATTTTAAGCGTTTTTAAAATATAATTAAACTGAATTACGCATTTTGTTACTAGTTACCAACACCGGCTTAGTCTACTTGACCTTAAAAGTCACGACAACAGAAACAAAATTTTCACTGTGTTGACTATTTGAGCAAAACGTCACCATAATAGAAAAAAACAGTAAAATAACCTTGGAGAAAAAGATGCCGAATTAGATTTAGCGCGTTTTCCAACAGCAAGAGTAACTTAGACTAACAAGATTGCCCATAGGATTTTTTTGTCCAAGGATGTAGTAAAAACATTTTTAGCCAAAATTTGTGAAGTCTAAAACGCACTTAAAACCACGTCAGTCTCATACAAGCACAATAAAACTTTGAACGGAATTTTATTAGGAGGCCTTATCGTGTGGTCTATGTACTGGAATGGGCCGCGTAAAACAAGTAACCTGGGGTGTGAGCGGGTAGCAGCTTTTGGTTTCTACCTTAACTATTTTAGCAATGAACTTGCGCATTAATGCATCAAACGTGTCTTGAGATCAGAGCAAATGCCTTTTACCTATGTGTTGATCGTAGTTGAACACGTGCAGTATAAACAAGTGACACAAACCAAGTAAAAACACGAGCGCAATGCAAGAAAACGCTCGGCTTATTAAAAAGAAAATTTCCCACGCTAGCATTGCGTGTTACAAGCACTTCAGAAAAAAATTATACCTATCTGAGGTTAAGAGTTCAACTAAATAATCTTGACATGCCAAGTCGGTGAGTCAGCAATGCTGAACTCCTGTTATGTCAAGTCGGTGAGTCAGCAATGCTGACCTCCGGTTATGGCTAAATCTCTAATTACCTGCCACGTCATCACTTCGAATATGATATTGTTCTGGATCAGGATTATTACAGTGCACTGTAATATATTTTTTCCAAGTATCTATTCTCCACTAAGTCGATGGGTTCGGATTTATCTACATCGCAGATGTGGAGGCTAGTTGCTTGAAAACAGATTTGTTGAAGTTTGAATCAACGCAACCAGAAGAAAGCAAAGTCCACTTGACCGATTCCTTGAAAGCTTGCAGCTACACCCAGGGTTGAATTGCGCATTAATTTCTGTGTTAATTTTGTTACTGTTGTTTTCAAAAATATGTTGTCTTCGTGCCGATTTTTCTGAGTTGTTAGAAACCAAAAATCAGAACAAGAATGGGTAGTTACTATGAGGGTCTATTAAGATTTTCTAGAATTAACCTGGATTCAGCAATCTGAATGGACATTCCTTAGTTATCGATTAGCCTCATATACTAACGAGTTTCCTCGAGTATAACGATCATGTTTCGGTTCGTCAGTTGCGGTCGCTTGCGTGCTGTGGGAAGTCTCCTGTGCTCTGGCAGCTTGCGCAACCGCTGATATGTTTTCGTTCTTATGACCGTTGTGCAGGTTTTTTTTGTCATAAACGAAGAATCGACTTAGCACAATGGCAGTAGGATCGCGATGTTTTGATCTCAAGAGGAAATGAACCCGTGTTTCCGAAACGTTTTTTTTTTCTGCAAGAACCCAATGTTGACGTTGTGTACGTTTCAAAGCGTAGAATAAGCTCTGATGATAAAAGTAACGACTAAAATGAAGTTATGAAGCAGTCAGTATGGATTTGATGGATGATGCACGAAACTACAGATAATACACTAAGGTTTGCTACAGATTAAAATACATTATCGATAGGCCGTGTGCATCAGGCTCTGGCTCGTGTGCAGTTTTAAGCATCTATGCTGGATTTCTGTGCTTGAAATGGGAGGCAACACAGGAGCATAAGACTATAGACAACATTGTAACTATTGAGTATTGAGTAAAACTCGTTCGTTGTTGACGGAAAAACACCTCTGAAACCTTAAGCCGTATTGACAACAACGTAGCTTCACGTTCACTACAACACTGCGCTTTATAAAGCCTTGGAGTTCTTGCTGAATGTTGCTAAATGTGGACCATAAATATGGTAAATGTAATAAAATTTATTTGAGTTGAAGAGAGGTCTGAATCGATGAAACATGCTTCTGTGTGACAACCTGCTTTCTATTAAAAAATGATTGCCGAATGCATCGGTCTGCAAAGGTCCCAAAGGTAACCGCCGCAGGAAAACAATTGCCTAGCAAATATGAAATTCTCCGTGCGCAAGTTTGCAATACAAGAAACGTCATATCTACTGCGAAGTAGAAATTTAAAGTTTAGTTTCGAATGCAACAAATCGAAAGTTAACTTTCTACTAATAAACAGTTATGAGTAAAGCATGTATGTGTGGGTTTACTGTAAATACAGATTTTGTTACCGCTTCGTGGTTTTTCAATAAAGACATCTAGAATATAGAGGCAGCCAAGGATTTCTAGCTGTTTGGCGAAAAGTATATTTCCGCGGATGGAGGTAAAGTTATAAAAAACCGTCGGAAGAAACTTGATTAGAAAATACAAAAACAAGTTATCCCCAAAGCAGCAGAGCATGTCTGGGCGTCATTTCGGTGTTATTGCTCACAACAGGAAACTAGATGTATTTTATTAATCTTACTTTTTATTGTAAGCAACTGCTGCAAAAATTTCCAAATTTTTACTCATTTTCCAAGCTTTTTCAAAACCTTTCTGCTTCAAAATATTTAAATATTTGTCAACAAAATTTTTGTTGTAGTATCATACGCCTAAATGTTCATTCAGGCTTTAGCCAGCATGCAATTGAATCTGTAACCGATGTATTTCCACACGTGTTTTCAGGCTGCACAGTTTTTTTTCTCTTATTTTTAAACCTCAGAAGTTACAAGCGACGTAGAATATATAACAACTCTGCAGCATCATCATAAGCAGTGCAATTGACAAGATATTTTCCATATGTATTCCATACATACATTTGTTTATTTTAACCGGCTGTGATTACAAAGCCTTGGAGAGAATTTGTACTAAATCAAGCAAACCAAAAAACTTTCAGTTTTAGCTGAAACCAAATTGGTTACTTGGTAATTAAATGCGTACACACAACGTAACTGGTAGTAGAATGCAAAGTCAATATCGGGTGTGTTGATGACAGCATCAACTCACGTGCCCGATCCGAATCAAGTATATGCAGTTTATGATGTCACAAGTATATGCAGTTTATGATGTCACAAGTATATGCAGTTTATGATGTCACAAGTATATGCAGTTTATGATGTCATCTGCCGTTGTCTGATTCCCGCAACATGTTTTCTGATCTGTGAAAGTTTCCTTGCTCGATAAACAGCTTAGTGCAAATGCAAATAATTAGATGCAGCTCTGGTTGCTGCCGGAAACTTTCACTGCTATGTTTGCGTGTTTACAGTAACTTATATATCGTTAAATTTCCGTGACTGCGTTGTATCAGGTTTAGGTGTACAGACAGTTTTGCACATCAGTTTCAGACTGTATTTTGTTTGAACAAGGATCATCTTTTGTTTAAAGTTTTCTGCGTTTTATACAAAAACACGATACAACTTTTTTGGAAGTTTTTAGGTTGTTTTATTCAAAGGATGTGAAAGCCAGTCTCACTTACCTCCACCGGACATTTGTTTTTTAACCTACGTAATTTCTGTTAGAGTAATTTTGTGTCATAATTGTTTCAGAACTTGACTTTAACAAAATTGAAGTGAAGTTGTGAAATTAGAAACATGATCGACACATTGCGCTTTTTCGTCTATTACTAGCCTTTGCATGGTTTATGCTCTGCTGACAAAGTTTTCAGAAAACTTTCCTTGTTATTCAATTTACCTCGATAAACCAACAATCTTAGTTTCCATGCTCCTATTTCTACTGACACTCTCAGAAACTTTGTTTGTTGAAGTTTTTCGTAAAATAGCTTGATTGTTAATCACCAAAACTTTTGAAAAAAATCTGTCAAATCTTAGTAGCAAACTCTGTTATGTTGCTTTACAGGATAAACATACGTCATTGCAGCTCTGTATCTTGCATCTGTATTAAACATAATTCATCTTGCTTGTTCTTCTTGTGAAAGACAATGCCACAAGATGATATCAAACAGTTTAGTACCGCTGATCTTGTTCTGTTTGCTTGTAAGTTACTTTCAATTTTTTGTGTCACTTCTTTGCGAAGCTATTTTCACTTTACGTAAATAAGACCTTGCTACATTTTTTCCGAAAGACAGTTTTCGACTTCAGAATGAAACAAAACTCTCGAATCCATGGGACATACCAGTATATGTTACAGATACTTTCAGAAACCTCTGTTTTGTCCACGAAAGCATTTATTGCAACAGAATGCCCTTTCCCATTTATATCCACTCCACCAGTGAAGACGGCTCAGCCTGCCTGAGGCAAGCATTTCTTTCATATGCAGCGCCAACCAAACGATATGCGTTTCTTTATTGAAATGCCTCCCAGCAAACAACTGTTTACGTGGACATTTATCTTGCAACGGAGTGATGCTGGTTGAGTTTACTGTGGATAAACAAGAGAAAAACACGCTGCTGTTCGTGGGATAAGATGCATGACAGAACGCCAATGTGTGTTAACTTTGTGACGTCAAATTTTTTTACCAAGTCCAAATGCACGTGTGTATAGTATTCGCAAATGTGCTGCAACAAAAACAAATTTTTGGCAAATGAGGTGATATTGAGATTGAGCGACTTCATAAGAGTACTTCACTTGGAGGCATATGGTTTGTATTGCACACTTGAAAAGGCTTGGGTTTCACGCTTTCATTTTCAAATTCCCCTGTTTCTTACTGTGAGGACAAAATTTGTCCTGAAATCGACCACTGGAAAGCAAAGGGCGTAAACAAAGGTTGTGATGATGAGATATTGAAACAGTGGTAGCAAATTTTAGTTTTATTGCCCTTTCTTTTGTATGCTCCTTAGTTCACCTTTTCTGTGCTTTTAAAATGAAATCGTTTGTAAATTGTGCTTAACTAAATTTTACACTGTGCTACATTTAACGTTTCAGTGATGCTTTTACTTGCACTAATTGTTGGAATATTCTACGCCATCAAAGACAGAAAAAGAAATGATACGAAAACGTATTATTTTGGAGGGAAAGACATGTTACCGGTAAGCTAGTTAAAAAGCAATGGAAGTGTCAAACATGCAAATCGATGTCGAAACGTTCTTTGTTGGATAAATGGTTTTTCAAGAAGCAACAAAACAGCACTACTAAATTTTTTTGAAAAGTGAATCAAGGTCGTTTACAATTCACGAAAATAGAAAAAAAAACACAAAACTAAACAAGCCCACAGTTGGTCTGTAGTTGTCACTTTTAGTATTTACTTTGCGTTTTCACTTTTTCCTTTCTTGTGTTAGAACGTTTGTCAACAACTTCTATGTCTTTCTACTATTCTAAAAACGATGCCCCAGTTTCCATTTCACAAGGAAAACTAAGATCTTACAGCAAAAAGCTTCACTAATTTGACAAATTAAGGCAATTATAGACAAAACATTTCAAAAAGAATTCAAATAAATTACTATTTGGCAATCTCCACGATTTACTTTTGCATCCTTGGTTAGACAACTATATGACAAGAAAATTCCTGTCTCAAAAGTTTTGAGCAATGTTTAACTTTGATTGTTATAACTTTGGAACTAAAAAAACAATTTTTTGAGCATAAAACTGGGATAGACTTAACAGTTTCATCAACACTAAAAAAAGCCTTCAAAAAACTATACATGTTTTATTTTGAAACGTTTCGGATTATTATTAATCCATCTTCAGTCAAAAAAATAAAGCAACACTTGGCAATGTCAGCAATTCAAAACCATAAGGCTTTGCGACGCAAGAAAAGACAATGCTGTGACGCAAAAGACGTCAAACACAAATCCAAGACAGCCAGCCACGTCAAAATCGCTGAAAGCAAATGCAGGGCCAAAAGTTATGCAGAGAATAATAAAACAAAATCTACGTAAGGCCATAATTTACAACAAGCCGAGGCCAGCAGCGAGAGGCAATTCATAAACCATTCCAAGCGAAGGATGCAAAAAAAATTAAAAATTAGTGCTGCAAGTCTACAACTAGCACCAAATGTCCACGTCAACACCAACGATAAATGTACGAAACATGCATTACCATAAGAACTGAACATCAGACAATATTTGACATCATAATCTACGTGTTAAAGAAGTATAAAGGGGTGGAAAAATTGTCTACATTAATTTTGGGCTGCTGCTCTTGTATTAAAAGAGTCTCTTTGATTCACGGTGGTTAAAAGCAGAAGCCAAGATTTCGGGATTTTTAAAGTCCACGAAATGGTCCGGATGTGAGTATAAATGTTTGACTACATCGGTATTTTGATGGTTAGATTTTAAAGGGTTGTGTTCTTCCAGTCGAAATTTCAAATTCCTTTGTGTTTG